>Ga0180434_10000007_pt1 | contig 268267 bp, 189 predicted proteins | sample SS_ome_7_FD_132453 | JGI IMG/M metagenome (GOLD analysis project Ga0180434, IMG submission 132453) | Hypersaline lake sediment archaeal communities from the Salton Sea, California, USA - SS_1_D_2 metaG | ecosystem: Environmental > Aquatic > Non-marine Saline and Alkaline > Hypersaline >... | reverse complement strand
CCGTTGCGGTGGATGCGCCCGACAACCTCCAGCACCTTGCCCTCCATGGGGTGGTGCCTGCGGAGGATCTTCACGCTTGAGGGAAGGTCCTGGATGTGGGTAGTGTGTTGTGGGTTCCTTTGATAGCATCGACCATGGTTGGATGATCAAGTTTCTCGGGCACCGGATCGCTGACCGAAGGATGATCCGATTAGTCCGCAAATGGTTGCGGGCAGGAACGTCTGAGGAAGGCAAGTGGTCGAAGACGAACGTGGGGACGCCCCAGGGTGCGGTTGTATCACCGCTGATGGCGAACGTGTTTCTCCACTATGTCCTCGACCTCTGGGTCCATTGGTGGCGGAGGAAGTTCGCGAGCGGGGATGTTATCATCGTCCGCTACGCGGATGACTTCGTCATGGGTTTTCAGCACCGCCGGGAGGCCGAACGGTTCCTCAAGGATCTACAGGATCGCATGCAGAAGTTCGGCCTGGGCTTACACCCTGAAAAGACGCGCCTGCTCGAGTTCGGCCGGTTTGCCGGCGAGAACCGACGGCGGCGAGGGCAAGGTAAGCCGTTCACCTTTGACTTCCTTGGATTCACGCACATTTGTGCCTGGAAACGGGGGAAGAAAGGGTTCATCGTCAGGCGGAAAACGGTGGGACGGCGGCTGCGTGCCAAGCTGCAGGAAGTGAAGGGATCGCTCATGAGTATGCGACACCATCCGATCCCTGAAGTCGGACTGTGGCTTCGAGGGCTCGTGCGCGGGTATTACAACTACCACGCCGTCCCTGGGAACATGGCGGCATTGGAAACGTTCCAGCGTGAGATTGCACGTGCCTGGTTGCACGCGCTACGGCGACGCAGTCAGCGTCACCGAATGCCCTGGAGTCGTTTCACGGCAATCGCCCATCGTTGGATACCGAGCCCGAAGATTTTGCATCCCTACCCTAATGTGCGCTTCGACGCCAAGTACCCACGGTAGGAGCCGTATGAGGTAACACCTCACGTACGGATCTGTGCGGGGGCCGCCTGGCAACGGGCGGTCCTACCGCGACCCTGCGGTGGGCTCGGACAAAAAAGTCCTGGAACTCGAAATCAGAGCGAGAAACTCACGGGGCCCTCACCTTTCCTACTGGTTCCTCACCTACGCTGGCCGCCGGATCATCAGAACGAACCATCACGTAGGTGGGGTCACCGAGCAGATGATACGCAGCCCACTCGTAGGTCCTGTTCTTGTCCATCGAGTTTCTAGTGTTCAATAGCGCGACACCTAGAGTCGTGTTAGGTGTAAGGAGATTCTCCAGAAAGAGTTCCAAGAACTGGATTGAGTACTGCAACCTAACATCAGTGCTGGTCACCATACAGGCCTCTGCACCCAGGTCCAAAAAGGCCCTAGCTAGATCGCGGCTTTTCTCGATCTGAGGCATTGCGTATCGACTCGTGCCTCCAGTCCTACATCCGTTAAGGACGACGAGAGGTTGCGCCTCCAGGGGCTCATCTCCGAGCCCCTCAAAAGCTCTCATCAATGAGTCTCGTGCCAAGTGTCTGCCATCAGATGTTCTGAAGCCCAAATCACTGAAGTGACCGCAGAAACAAATGAGGCGCAGAGCACTGGCCCTGTCCCTAAGCACGCTAAGCAGTGTCTTTCGCTTCTGGTCCTTCAGAACATCAACGGCCATAGAACCGAATGGTCTTCTGAGGAATGCCGCCAATCTGTCAGTCTCAAGCCCCAGCTTCACAGTTGGATGATCCGTGTGTACATAAGTATTGGCTACGAGCAAAGCTGTGTATTGTCTAGATGCAAGTTGGGATTCTGTGACAGAGCAGTCCGATCTTCGCTGATACCGGCTTATTGGTTGCTCTGAATCTGGGTAAGTCACACCGACTCCGAATACCTCGCACAGAAACCTGTTCTTGTCTCTGTCGTATATCCAATCCCATGGTATGTCCAACTCGGTGGTACAGATCTGAATCAGCTCAACCTTATTCTCCAAAGAAAAAAGGAACTTGAAGATATGGTCCTCCAAACCAAGACGCTCAGTTATTGCCTGAGCACAAGTGGCCAGCGATTTGCGGTATTTCCTGCTTTCTCCAAAGTCCATTGAACCTTGTCGCTTTGGAGAGACTATGCTGGAATGCCTACTTGGGTCGATTCTTGGGGAAGTCAATCTCCCAGCCGACAGGATCTCCCCACCGAGAGTCCATACGTCCCTCAATATGTTCTGTCGATAGTCGAGACTCACAGACTCTCGTTGATACGGCAATCTAAAACCGTGGGCGGTTGAGATGAACGGTATCCAGGCGTGTATCTCCAGGATCTCACCGACATCTTGCATCCTAGCGGACCCTCTGAAGAAATGCAGAACCGCAACCCGATCGTCGCGCATCACAGCTCTCACTCCAATGTCTCAATAATGCAATTTGCAAGCGCCGAATAGTGCAACTGTTGGTCCTTCCAATCCCCGGAGGACAAAACGACATCACTTGATGCCAACACGTCTATTTTGGGGATCACCTTGTAGGCGTCCGGAATCCTCTTCAAGCTGTCTTGGAGGTAGGTCCGAATATGCTCTTCGCCAACCGTGTCTAGATCGATTGAGGACGGCACAAGCACGATCTTCTTCCGCATCCCGGCGTCTTTTAACCAGTTCTCATACCATTCTAAGAAGGCCTCGGTTCCATAGCGGTGCTGCGTTCCCCATCGCAGAAACAAAGCAACCAGGTCACAGTAAGCCAGACCAGGGAGACCGAGATTGCTTATGCCCGAGCGGCAATCAACCAGGATATAGTCGAGATCCCTTGACTGGGCAAAGAGGCTAAGCAACTTGTCAAAGCGAAAGAACATGTTCATTCCCGTGTCAACTCGGCCCGTGAGATCGGCGTTCGGCTGGGCCTGTATTAGGTACATCTCGCCATGCAGCGTCTCGTCACCTGCGAGGTAGCTGGTGCCTTCTCTGATTATGTCGATAACCAGTCTCTCATTGAATTGATGTTCATCGCTGTAGTCCGGAACAACATCGGTTTGCAGGAAGTCAGCAAGATCCTCTTCGTCCATCAGGTAATGTTGAAGCGAGTCTTTGTCAGGACTTCCGATCTCTAGGATCTTATGGAGACCTCCGCCTTCGATGTCGAAATCCACACAGCCGACTTTCCAGCGCTTGGCCAGCTGATAGGCGGTATTGGCAAGCGCCACTGATCGGCCAGATCCACCCTTGAAGGACACAAATGAAATCACTTTGCAACCGTTATACGCCATCGAAGATCTCTCCAAAACGCATGTCACCGGCCTCAGCCACAGCGCTCTTGATTAGGTCAATAAGCCCGTACAACGTACTGACGCGATCACTTATCTCCTCGCTCTCAAGGCCCTTTTTGTTGTCACTCAGGAAGTCCCGATAAGGACGAGCTAGGGCCCGTTGTCCAGAAAGTCTGTCTATCAGCTCCCGAACCTCATCAGGCTCGCTATCCAACAAAGTCTTCATAGAGGAGATGAGTTTGCGCCCGTTTTCGCGATAGAGCGTCTGCTTGTCTGCCGGGGTACTAATGTCCACTATCAGCTCCTTCTTTCCAAGCTTGTCTATTTCCCGAATACGGTATAGCAACAAGCCAATGGCGTAGCCAATGTCCAGGAGTTGCCCGGGATCCATCTCATCAACATGGTGTTTGCCCCCGGCCCTGCCGCCAGGGAAGGCAAGTTGGTACAGCCTGCCGATGGTCTCTCGGACCTCATTCGAAATAGGCTCTCTAGCTCGCTGGTGCTTCTGAGCACCCCAAGACAGTAGAGTTGCAATTGCCGTACGGGTCGCGTAAATGGCTGGCTCAAAAACCTCCCCAGCCGCTGGGTTTCCACAATGTGCAAAGCTCCGATCCTTGAACGATTTGTTAACAAGCTCGCTTACCAACCAGAGTTCCTTCGAACGCCACTCCTGTATGGAGTCTCGTTCGCTGGGGAATCCTTTGGAAAAGAAATTAAGTACATTCAGTACATTTAGACCAACAGTACCATCCACGTAGTAACAGAACTTCTGCCCCTCGCGTTCGTTTAGTGGTTTAGGTACCTGAATTTGGCAGGACTTGCGGACAATCTCCTGAGCCTTCAACAAGAATAGACTCGAGCTGAATGCCTCGCTGAGCCTCTCAATCACCTCGTCAGAGAAATCTCTCAATCCTGCCATGAGCGCTGGGAACTTCTTGTTGAGTTTCCGTACAACTCCGGAATATTGATCAGATTCCGTGTAGTATTTGCAATAGCTCATTGGTTCCAGGCCGTACAACGTAACCTCACCCATAGGAACAATCACACCAGTTCCCTGACTTTCCCATGCAGGGACCTCAAGGTCGGTAAGCTTCTGAATCTTCTCTCGATCATTGTCCAGACCTCCACCAAAATCCGCCCAGCCGGCAAAACGATTCTCTTCGAACAAAGTCGACAAGAGAAAGTCTTTGGCCTGCACCACCGCGCGGAAGATCGGCTCTTCCAACTGCAGCCGCTCCACCTCCGGGTGGAGATCAAAGAGAACCTCGCAAAGTGTGGTAAAAACGGTCGATGTAAAGTAAGTCTGAGGAGGCAACTTGCGTCCGAACTTCCTACGATGTGTCTTGTTGTTCTCGATTTCAGCAGGAGAAGACCACGACCATCCCGCGCCCTTTAAACCCAAATCCTCTGGTATTGACACCTCCGCCCTAAGCAGCCAATTGACGCAATCCATGAGCTGCTCCAGACACCGATTCTTTAAATCCCCACGAACCAGCGAGCGTGACAGCACTCCAGTTAGCGCACCGGCCGCGAAGCTCACCGCATCGGTGAAGGGTGGATCGGGCTTTTCAAGGCTGATGAGATAGGGAACGCCGGAGAATCCCTTCTCGCCGCACAATACAAGAAGGTCGCCAACGACGTTGGCAATTAGGTCATCAGGCGGCTGAGGTACACCCCGCTCCGCATACTCTCGCAGGTTTGTTAGACACATCACTACCTCTGCAACAGGCATCAAGTCTCTCTCTTCTGTTCCGCCAAGGGACTTGGTATAGTCGTCCCAATAATGCCCGGATCGAGCGAGCCCAAGCATCCAATCCGCAGCAAGCTCTATCTTCCTGAACGCAAGTTCTTCAAGCTCGACATCTTGGCTCATGACCTATTCCCCACTCTCCTCAAAGGACTCGAGTTCCTCAACAGTTGCCCTTTCAAGAGCATCCCGTTGTCCTTTATCGAGCTGACTGTTCCTGAGCCGCTGTCTCACCGCGCTCGCAGCGAAGTGGCGCCAAACCTTGATGCCGTACATCTTGACCAAGTCATAGAGAACACCGGACAGGATGCTCGCGGCAAGAAACTGCGCTGGCACAGACGGATCGAACCCCAATCGGGGGTCGTCTACGACACTCTTCCAGCATCCTTTCGCATCCCTCTCAGAGATAGCGTAGGCACGACGGATAACACGTGATCCAAACCGCTCGCAGATCAAATCTGTTTGGGGATCCAGCTTCTTCCTTAGAATCAGACAGCGATAACCCCATGTGGTGGGATTTCTGCTATCAAAGCGAGGATCATGTACTGAGTGGAAATGCCCCTCGAGACTCTCTACTATATCATTTGCCTCATCGTCAGTGAATCCCATTTCAGGTGACGCCAGTATGTCGGAGAACGAACTCCGGGTGTATGCCAAAACCGGCAGCGGCTTCCTCGCCTGCCAGAGTTTGACCGAGCGCGGTGTTTTCAGAGCAACACGGTCCTGTGACGTGAATACGTCAACAGACAAGAACTCTTGGTCTCGCGCGATCCCAAGGATCTGCTCGATGTCGACGAGATCTACAGCGAAACCCAGCCTGCGTGCGTAGCTCGCAACCTGGTTGAAGTCTATGCCGCACTCATAGTGATTCTGAAAGAAACTCGGCTGGTTTAACGGTGTCGCAGCATATTCAAGGATGAGTGCGACACCACCACTCTCAAGGCAAATGCTGAGTTGACGCAGAAACAGAAGTGTACCAATATGCAAATAATACGATTCCGTGTTGTTGTCTAGAATCGTCAGAAAATCCTCGATCTCCTTATCCTCAATGCCATAATCTGAAAGCCTATCGTCATCACCAATGATCACAGACCGAAGGTCTGCGATCATGGCATTCGAGATTATCAATCCACCAAAGGACGTCACGTGACGTGAGAGATCAAGACAATCGGCCTGCACAAATCCACTAGCCATATCCCTCAGCCGTTGTTGTTCGAAATTAAGGAGTGACTCCGAGATATCATACATTACGTATGATTCTATTGGGTAACCCATATTACTGGCTCGTTGGATCACATTCAAGGCCAAATCACCAAGCCCGCAACCGACTTCTATGACATTGGGGCGGTACAATCCATGTTCACACACGAAGTCCCAAAGGCAATCACTGTAGTTCCTCCCACTGAGAACAGGCATCTTCTCGCGAAACAAATGAGAGAGCGTTATTTCGATCCTATTGAAAGTCTCAAATGGATTCAGTTCTCCAAGATAGAACTCTCGCCCATCCACATCTTTCACAAGTCTGTCATGAGTCATTCGGGCAATTCCCTTCATGCTATGTTTCAGTCTGCAGCTGGCTCGGGCATTCCGGGAAGCTGCCCCTGTCACTGTTGGTGACGTAAACAAGGCCTGGCAGGCCACTCAGTTGAAACATATGTGATAAGGAAGCAAGGGCTTTGGAGAAATACTGAACACCAGACAGTGAACGGCGGCTGTCGGTCGGTAGACAAGGCGCTTGTTCTGCGCTCTTCTCTGAACCATGAGAGACTTTGAGGGGAGTGGCTCCCAATGGACTACGCTCCTACGCTAGTGTCAATCGAACCCACGGAATTCTATTCCAATTCTGGCCCAATGTCAACTGCTGTTTCTTCTTAGTAATGACTGGTATCTCGGGCTGGCCTGCCAGTCGTCTCCGCGAATGTGGATTGGACGGCACTTGATGGACCAAGCACTGTAGGGAGATTGAGGAGGTCGGCGATGTGCCCGACTGCAATTGTGCCTTCAGAGGATCAGAAGGTCGAGGTGACGGCCAAGTCCAAGCGCCGTAACTTCGCTGTTGGGTGTAAGTTGGGGATTTTGGGGGAAGCGGGTCGGTGCGGGGCGACCGGGAGGTGGGAGCCCTGTTGTGCCAAAAGGGGCTTTGTAGGTCGATCATCACAGCCGTGTCAACACCGAACTAGATTGTCCTCTTTCGCCGGTCAAGAATGTCCCCTTCTTCGCGGTCTTGTCCACGGTCGCTGGGTGACTTTTGCCGTCTCGGCCGTCAGTTAGCCTTTGCTTCAACCTCCCTTCACTTGGGCGCGGTTCCTAGGAGCCCGGCCTTCCCGTTCTCCTGCAGCCTGTGACTTTCTCTCCCGTATCCGTCGGGGTGCTCGGCGCGGTATTCCTCCCACAGGAGCTTCAGTGTAACGCCCTTCGCCCGCCTGGCGGTCTTGAGCTCCTTGTGGATGTACTCCATCGGAGGCAGCGGCCGCCGAGCCTCGGGTGCCGATGCTCGGGAGCAAAACAGAAGATCCCCAAGCTCTTTGTCGTCCGCCTCGGCCGGCAACGGCCATCCGATACCAGCCTCCTCCGCCCGGGCCAGGTAGTTGAGGACCGTGCCGTGGGTGATGTGCAGGCTCCGGGCGATTTGGCGAACGCCCAGCCCCACCTCGTGCTTCAGTCGAAGAATCTCTCGCGTTTTCCGCATGAATACAGGCTTCCTTGCCATTACCGCCCTCCTTTCACAGGGTGAAAAGAGAACGGTAGCCTCACCGTATCCAGAGTCGCATCAACGTGTTTCGGGAATTATTGACCACCCGTTTCGGCCCAAAGTGACCGCGCATTTCGGAGTCGTGCCGAAAAATGGTCAATTAAAACCGAATTCGGCGGTCAATTCTCTCCGAATTCACCGGCCAATAATTTCCGAAATGGGTGGTTAATAATCCCCGAAATATGCACGCTCCCTTGCCGATCCTGAGACGACGACCGTCACTCAACGCCAGCTCAATGCCGGCGGTGAGCTCCCCGGGTTCCTCGCTTACCAGGGCGAAGGTGCCTTGCCCGTCGGCCGAGCCTTTGCCCAATCGCCGCCGTGCCGTTCGGCTCTGCCCGCGGCCGTTGGGCTTCCGCCGCCACCAACAAAGCGCTCTCTTTGAGTTTATGTCGCCGGCAAAACTCCCGTATCGACATCCCGCTCCGAGCCGCCTCTCGAATCATACTCCGCCAGAGACGCTCCTTCTCCGGATCTCTCCTTCTCCCGCTCATCTCTTCCCTTCTCGGTTCGCACGGACGTGCACCACGCACATCCGGCATGCTCGGCCGAGGAGTATCGCACGTGTCTCATATCAGGGAAGATCGGAGGACCGGACGGATACGGTGAAGATATACCCCGTGTTGTTTGCTAGGGATCGCACGGGAGATCTAGTCGGTGGAGTGCTGGCCTGAGGAGAGGACAAGGAGTCCTGGAAGAGGCTCTTTGAAGGGAGCCGCATGAGGTAACTCCTAACGTACGGATCTGTGCGGAGGTCGCCCTGCAACGGGCGGTCCTACCGCGAGCGGATTCTTCAGCCAAAAAAGGGCTTGAGTGGGCCCCGTGTTCGTAAAACCCAAGATTCGCCAAACCGAGGGTCGGTCTTTCGATATGGTCTAAGTACTCAGCAGAGGCTTCCTAAGCGTCTCCACGTCGAGTTTGAGCGCCAACTGACCGTACTGGGTTTACTGGAGGCTCTATTCCATGAGAGGATGAAGCCATCGAAACGCCAAAGAGGTGCCGACCGGAGGTTCGAGATCGTGCGATGCGGATGGTAGTAGAATACGGGAGAGAACACGGCTCCCAGTGTGCGGCGATCGGGTCCATCGCTGAGAAGGTGGCCTGTTCAGGGTGCAGGCTATTACACTTCCCCAGCGATGTCCGGGTCGAGGGCTGGCGCGGCGGTCTGTAAGGTCGTAGTCTTGAGTGTATCCCAGGTTTCCCCGTTCGTGCTCCAATGGACTGTCATTGTTCGCGGCACGGGTACCCGTGATGTTTGCCTATAGGGACCGGGCATGTTCCCCCGATGGGAGCCGGTTGTCGGCGACGGTCGGATCCTGCTATAATCCCTCCCGTCCACCCTCACTTCTCGGTCGTCAGCTTTGGGAGGAGCCAAGCGGCCTATGGACGTATTCGACCTGCGAAACCGGCTTGTCAGCGACTACGAATCCTACATCACAAGCTTCATACGCATCCGCGACAACGTAATAGGCGACAAGGTGGGCCGCGCCATCGCCGACGGCTTGCTCTGGCCTGAGCCCCTTATCGGGCTGAACCCGGCGTTCCAGAGAGGAGACCGGATTGATGATCTCGTGAAGGAGGGGATCCTTCACCGGGAGTGCGAGCGGGTGTTCCGCCACAAGGGGAGCGGCATCGGCCGGGATGCGCCGTTCACCCTCCACAAGCATCAGTCCGACGCGGTCAGGGTCGCCCGCGAGGGCCACAATTACGTGCTGACGACCGGGACTGGTTCCGGTAAGAGCCTGGCCTACATCATCCCCATTGTGGACCATGTTCTGCGCCATAAGGGCGACAAGGGGATCAAGGCGATCATCGTCTATCCGATGAACGCTCTTGCGAACAGCCAGGAGGGGGAGCTTGAGAAGTTCCTGTGCCGAGGGTATCCGGACGGGAAGGGGCCGGTGACATTTGCGAGGTACACGGGTCAGGAGTCGGAAGAGCGGAAACAACAGATAATAGCGGACCCTCCCCATATCCTGCTTACGAATTACGTGATGCTCGAGCTTATCCTGACGAGGGTGCGCGACAGGGATCTCATCGGAGCGGCGAACGGGCTCAGGTTCCTTGTCTTGGACGAACTCCATACGTACAGGGGCCGTCAGGGCGCGGATGTGGCTATGCTGGTGCGAAGGGCGCGGGAGGCTTTCTCGGCCGGAAAGCTCCAGTGCGTGGGGACCTCGGCGACGCTGGCGGGGACGGGGTCTCCGGACGAGCAGCGGGCGGAGGTGGCCCGGGTGGCGTCGGCGATTTTCGGTGCGCCGGTGGAGCCGAGCCACGTGATAGGGGAGACGCTGGAGCGCGCCACTCCGGAGAGGGACATTGATGATCCGGCCTTTGTCGAGGAGCTAGCCAAACGTCTGAATGACCCGGAAAGGGAGCCTCCTACCGGTTACAGGGACTTCATCAGCGACCCCCTGTCAATCTGGATAGAGGGTGTGTTCGGCCCTGCGAGAGAGGAAGGGACGGGGCGGCTCGCAAGGAGTGAGCCCATCAGCGTAACCGGGCCGGGCGGCGCAGCCGGCAAGCTCAGCAAAGCGACCGGGCTGCCCCTCAGCCGTTGCGCGGAGGCGATACAGCAGCAGCTACTGGCGGCGTACTACTGTGAGCCCAACCCTGAGACGGGTTTTCCTGCGTTTGCGTTTCGGCTGCATCAGTTCATAAGCAGGGGAGATACGGTTTACGCTTCGCTTGAAGAGGAGTCGCGTCGCCATGTGACGCTCCAGGGACAGAAGTTCGTTCCGGGAGACCGCGAGAGGATACTTCTTCCGCTGGTGTTCTGTCGGGAGTGCGGGCAGGAGTATTACTGTGTGCGGATGTCAAAAGGCGGCGTTGACGCGGGCATAAAGGCCGGCGCGAGCACGGGTGTGAAGGGCACTGTGAATGCGGATGTTGGGGATGGTGTGAAGGGTGGTACGAGCGCCGGGACAGAGGCTGGCGCGGGCGCAGATGCCGGCGTGAACGCGGATGCCAAGGCGGGAGGGGACGCAGGTTCGGAAGCGGGTGCAAATCCAAGTGTGGAGACAGGCGAGGAAGAAGGGGACAAGGAAGGGGAACAAGGCCGGAGGTTTTTCACTGGGCGCGAACTGGGAGATCGGGCGAAGGAAGAGGAGAGCGAAGCAGGGTTTCTATACGTGGACTCGACTGATCCTTGGCCCCTTGATGCTGAGGCCGCCCGCGACCGATTACCGGAGGATTGGTTCGAGGAGTACAAAGGCTCGTTACGTCTACGCTCAAACCGGAAGGAGTATCTCCCGAGGGCGTTGCGGATCGGAGCGGACGGACGCGAGCTGGTCGGTTACCCTGAGGGCGGGACCACTCCCGACCGGCCAGCCGCACAGACCCAAACCCAAGGCATAGACTGCTTCTTCATCCCGGCGCCATTCCGGTTTTGCCTCCACTGCGGCGTCGCATACGGCTTCCACGAGCGTTCCGACTTCGCCAAGTTGGTCTCTCTGGACATGGGCGGGCGGAGCACCGCCACCACGATACTGAGCCTCTCGGCGATCAGGTATCTGCGCGGAGACGATTCGCTCGCGAAGCGCGCCAGAAAGCTCCTCAGCTTCACGGACAACCGTCAGGACGCCTCGCTCCAGGCGGGACACTTCAATGACTTCATCGAGATAGGGCTTTTGCGCTCGGCTCTATACAAGGCCGTGGCGGGTGCCGGCGCGGAAGGGCTGGCCTATGACCAAGTGGTCCAAAGCACGTTCGACGCGCTCGATCTTCCGCTTGAGCTCTATGCCGCTGACCCCGAGGCAGGCTACGCGGGCCTGGAAGAGACGAACAGGGCTCTGCGATCGGTTCTGGGCTACAGGCTCTATCATGACTTGAAGCGCGGCTGGAGGGTGACGGCCCCGAACCTGGAGCAATGCGGACTGCTGGAGATCAAGTATCGGTCGCTGGAGGATGTGTGCTCCGAGCAGGAGATATGGCAGGGAACGCATGAGGCTCTTCTCTCAGCCTCCCCGGAAACCAGATCGGAGATCGCGAAGACGCTCCTTGATTTCATCCGAAGGGAATTGGCCATCAAGGTTGACTATCTGACCCCGAGCACTCAAGAGCGTGTCCAGACCCAAAGCTCACAGAAGCTGATACCGCCATGGGCGATAGACGACCGAGAGAAGATGGCTCACTCATCGGTGGTGTTTCCGCGCTCAGTAAGGCGAAAAGGGGATTACGAGGGTAACGTCTTCCTCTCCGGGAGATCCGGTTTCGCGCAGTACTTGGGCAGGTCATCCACCTTCCCCGACTATCACGGGCGTCTGAGTTTGAGCGACAAAGAGGAGATAATCCGCCAGATCCTTGAGAAGCTTCGCAAAGGCGGCCTTACGGAGCGGGTGGTCGAGCCAAAGGACAAGGAGGACGTTCCCGGATATCAGCTTCCGGCGTCCGCTCTGGTATGGGTGGCGGGTGACGGCAGGAAGCCGGTTCGTGATCCGATCCGCATGCCCCGTGCGCCCGACAACGCCGGCCGTGCGAACAGGTTCTTCGTGGATTTCTACAAGTCCGTAGCGATGGAGGGCAAAGGACTAGAGGCCAGGGAACACACCGCACAGGTACAGTATGAGCTTAGAATCGAGAGGGAGGACAGATTCCGCGAAGGAAGGCTTCCGATACTCTATTGCTCGCCCACGATGGAGCTGGGCGTGGATATCTCGCAGCTAAACGTCGTCAACATGCGAAACATCCCTCCGACACCGGCCAACTACGCCCAACGAAGCGGCCGGGCGGGAAGAAGCGGTCAGCCGGCGCTTGTCTTCTCCTACTGCTCGACGTACAGCGCGCACGATCAGTACTTCTTCAAGCGACCCGAGAATATGGTGGCGGGCGCCGTTTCGCCCCCAAGGCTCGATCTTGCCAATGAGGATCTAATACGCGCGCACGTGCATTCGATTTGGCTGGCTGAGACCGGGCTCGATCTCAAGTCGTCCCTGATGGACATTCTGGAGGCCGGGGGAGAAGAGCCTACCTTGGCGCTCAGCGAAAGCGTGCGAGCGGACGTCGAGGCGCATTCGCCGAGGGAGCGTGCCCTTGCGCGCGCGCATAACGTGCTCAAGACGATAACGGAGGAGCTCGAGGAATCGGATTGGTACGGCTCGGGCTGGGTTGAGGAAGTGCTGAACCAGGTCGGACTGGCCTTCGATCGGGCTTGCGACCGCTGGCGCGGGCTCTACAGAGCGGCCAAGGAGCAACAAGCGAGACAAAACAGGATCATAATTGACGCCTCGCGTACGCCGGGCGAGAAGACCAAAGCCAAGGCTCTTCGACGCGAGGCGGAGGCGCAGCTCGATCTCCTCACCTGTAAGGATCGAGTAATGGAGGCGGACTTCTATAGCTATCGCTACTTCGCAAGTGAGGGTTTCCTTCCGGGCTACAGCTTCCCCAGGCTGCCATTGTCCGCGTTCATACCCGGCGCCCGGCGCCGAAAGGGCGACGACGACTTCCTTTCGAGGCCCAGGTTCCTTGCCATCTACGAGTTCGGACCCAGGGCCATCGTCTATCACGAGGGCTCGCGATACAGGATCTCCAAGGTTATTCTGCCCGTTGAGGACAGGGCCGACGACAGGGACCTGGTGACGACCGCCGCTAAGCAGTGCGGCCATTGCGGCTACTTCCATCCGATATCGAATGGGGACGGGCCTGATTTGTGTGAAAGATGCGAGAAGCCCCTCGGGCCGCCCATGCGATCGCTCTTCAGGCTGCAAAATGTCTCAACGATGAGAGTGGACCGCATCAACTCGGACGAAGAAGAGCGGCTGCGCATGGGATATGAGATCAAGTCGGCTGTGAGGTTCGCCAAGAGGGCCGGGACCGTTTCATCGAGGACGGCTTCGGTGAAGGCGGGGGATGAAGAGCTTGCAACACTCACCTATGGGGACGCGGCGACCATTTTCCGCGTCAATCTGGGATGGCGGCGGCGCAAGGATCGTCATCGCCACGGCTTCGTTTTGGACCTCGAGCGCGGCTATTGGGCGAAGAGCGACGAGGAGGAAGAAGACGATGAGGCACCGCTGTCGCCGCACACGGCCCGTGTGATTCCCTATGTCCTTGATCGCAGGAACTGCCTTCTGATCGAACCCTCTCATAGGCTTGAGACAAATGAGATGGCCTCTCTTGAGGCGGCGCTTAAGAACGCCATCCAGGTCGAGTATGAACTTGAGGACAACGAGCTTGGGGCGGAGCCGCTCCCTCTCCTCGACGACCGAAGACTGATCTTGTTTTTCGAGGCGGCCGAGGGAGGCGCGGGCGTGCTGCGAAGACTGGTGGACGATCCCTCGGCCATAGGTCGTGTCGCGCGTCGGGCCCTCAGGCTCTGCCACTTTGATCCGGACTCGGGAGATGACCTGCGTAGGGCGCCTCGGGCGCGCGAGGACTGCGAGGCGGCCTGCTACGATTGCCTTATGAGCTATGTGAACCAGCACGATCACCCTCTGCTTGACCGTCACTCGATCCTGGATGCCCTGATGGGCTTGTCTCGCGCCGTCGTTGAGCGTTCGCCCGCGCCGGAGCCCAGGGCCGAGCATCTGGAGCGCCTCATGCGCCAGTGCGGGTCGGATCTGGAGCGTGAGTGGCTTCGGTTCCTCCAGAAGAACGACCTGAGCCTGCCGGAGCGCGCTCAAGAGTACGTGGAACAATGCAGGACCCGCCCCGATTTCGTCTATCAGAGGCACATGACCGCCGTCTACGTGGACGGACCGCATCACGAGTTCGAGGAGAGACACAAGCGGGACATGACTCAAACCGAGTGCATGGAGGACATGGGTTACACGGTATTGCGCTTCGCTCACAGGGATGATTGGGTCGAGATCGTCGCCCGCCATCCCGACCTTTTCGGGAGGATCAAGTGAGCTACACGGTATTGCGCTTCGGCCACAGGGACGATTGGGTCGAGATCGTCGCCCGGCATCCCGACCTTTTCGGGAGGATCAAGTGAGCTACAGAGTATTGCGCTTCGATCACAGCGACAATTGGGCAGAGATCGTCGCCGGCCATCCGGACCTCTTCGGGAGGATCAAGTGAGCTTCGCGGTAGGGACTCTGGTCAAGGCGCGGGGCCGGGAATGGGTGGTGCTGCCCGAGTCCGCCGACGATCTCCTCATGCTGAGGCCGCTCGGAGGGACGGACGCCGAGGTGACGGGCATCTACATGCCCCTGGAGCCGGTCGAGCCGGCGCGGTTTGAGCTGCCCGATCCCGGGCAGGTCGGCGATCACAGATCGGCGAGAATGCTCCGCGACGCGGTAATGCTCGCGGTGCGCGCGTCTACCGGGCCGTTTCGCTCCTTCGGGAGGATCAACGTCGAGCCCAGACCGTATCAGCTCGTGCCGCTTCTCATGGCTCTCAAGCTCGACCCCGTGCGGATGCTGATAGCGGACGACGTCGGGGTGGGGAAGACGATAGAGGCTTGTCTGGTCGCGCGCGAGCTGCTCGACCGCGGAGAGATAACGCGTCTGGCCGTCGTTTGCCCGCCGCACCTGGCGGAGCAGTGGCAGGCGGAGCTGAGCGACAAGTTTCACATACAGGCGGAGCTGGTGCTTCGAAGCACGGCCCGCAAACTCGAGCGCGGCATCAAAGTCGGTGAGTCGCTCTTTGACATCTATCCCCACGTCGTCGTCTCCTTGGACTTCATAAAGTCGGAGCAGCGATGCGATGACTTCGCCCGCGCTTGTCCCGAGTTTGTGATAATCGACGAGGCGCACACTTGCGCGTTCGGCTACGAGGGCCGCGGAGGTCGTCACCAGCGGCATCGTTTGGTGAAGCGACTCGCGGCCGACGAGGGTCGCCACCTGGTTCTTGTCACGGCAACCCCTCACAGCGGCAAGGAAGAGGCCTTCCGCTCGTTGCTCTCCCTCCTCAAGCCGGACTTTTCGGATCTTCCCGAAGATCTGACCGGAAGTTCCAATGAGGCTCAAAGGCGAAACCTCGCCGCGCACTTCATTCAGCGCCGCCGAGGAGACATCCGCCATTTCCTAAAGGCGGAGACGCCCTTTCCGTTTCGGGAGGAGGCCGAGGCGACGTACAGATTCTCGCCCGAGTACCGCCGCTTCTTCGATCGTGTGATCAAGTTCACGCGTGAGACGGTGGCCGATACCTCGGGAGGCCGACACAGGCAGCGCGTTCGCTGGTGGTCCGCTCTGAGTCTCCTTAGATCCGTCGGGTCGAGCCCGGCCGCGGCTGCCGCCACGCTCAGGAACCGCACGCCCGTTGCGGAAGCGGAGACCGTCGAGCAGGTAGACGACATCGGACAGCGCACCGTCCTAGACGTGGACGTGGATGATGAGGCCCGGGTGGAGGAAGTCGCGCCGGGCGCGGATACCGGCGAGGATGATCGCGACGCTGGACCCCGGCGCCGGTTGTTGGAGCTGGCCCGCGAGGCGGAGAAGCTGAAGGGCGATAAGGACGCCAAGCTTCTGAAAGCGGTTCGGTTGGTGAAGGAGCTGCTTGACGACGGCTATCACCCTATCGTCTTCTGCCGCTTCATTCCGACGGCCGAGTATGTGGCCGAGGAGCTTCGGTCGCGCCTGCCCAAGGGGATTGAGGTGACCTCTGTTACCGGGCTGATGGCCCCGGCCGATCGCGAGGCGCGCGTCCGAGAGTTGGCGGATGCCCCCAAGCGGGTGCTTGTGTGCACCGATTGCCTGAGCGAGGGGATCAACCTCCAGGATCGCTTCGACGCCGCCATGCACTACGACCTTCTCTGGAATCCGACGCGGCATGAGCAGAGAGAGGGCAGAGTGGACCGCTTCGGGCAGAAGCGGACGAAGGTTCGAGTGCTTACATACTACGGGTCCGACAACCCGATAGACGGCATGGTGCTGGATGTTCTGATAAGAAAGCACAGGAAGATCAGGACGTCTCTGGGGATATCCGTTCCGGTGCCGCTGGACACTGACACGGTCGTGGAGGCCATCTTCGAGGGGCTACTGCTGAGGAGCGGGTCGGGAAAAGGCGAGCAGGTTCTTATCCCGGGCATTGAGAAATACGTTAAGCCGAAGAAGGAGCATCTGCACACAATATGGGACGGCGTCGCGGAGAGGGAGAAGCGCTCGCGGACGGTCTTCGCCCAGGAATCCATCAAGGTTGACGAGGTCGCGCGCGAGCTGGAGGAAACCCGTAGAGCCGTCGGATCCGAGAAAGACGTGGAGCGCTTCACTGTGGAGGCCCTTCGCGCCCACAGAGCGGTGATCGCGCAGAAGAACGGCGTTACTCACTTCAGTCTCAGGGAGACGCCCAGAGCCCTTCGCGATCTGCTCCCCGGCGACCATACGGACTTCGATGCGTCTTTTGGGCTTCCGGTCGGCGAGGGCGTGGTCTATCTCGGCCGGACTCATCCAATCGTGAATGCCCTGTCCTCCTATGTGATGGACACGGCGCTCGACCCTCAGTTGGAGGGGATAGCGAAGAGGGCGGGGGCGATCAGGACCAGGGACGTCGAGAAGCGGACCACACTGCTTCTCGTTCGCTACCGATACGACATCGTTACCGGGGGGCGGTCCGCCGAGTCCGCTCAGCTTGCCGAGGAGTGCCGCATGCTCGCGTTCGCCGGGGCGCCGGGAAGTGCCAAGTGGCTGGATACGTATGCCTGTGAGGCGCTTCTTGAGGCGGAGCCTTCCGCGAACGTGAGCGCCGCCCAGGCCGAGAGTTTCGTGAGAGTGGTCATCGAGGGCATGGAAGCGCTCACGCTGAACATAGAGGAGGAGGCGCGCCGGCGCGCGGAGGCTCTGTGTGACGCGCACCGCCGGGTCCGCAAGGCGGCCCGAGTGCGGGGAGAGAGCTGTGTTGTGGAGCCCAAGCTCCCGGCCGATGTCCTGGGCATCTATGTATATCTACCGCACGCATAGGGGGCCCGTCCAAACCGTGAGTTGAAAGGCCATCGCCCTTTTCCGGCGCCGTTCTTCGCGTCGAAAACAAGAGACTTCGTTGCGGGATGATTACAGGGGCTTCCAACTTAGGAGACTGGTACGGACTCGGGAGGGAGGGGTTTGGGTCGGCTTGGCTGTGCTCTACGCAAGCCCAGCTTATATTGGGTCGGGACCAGAGGCCGGTCTTTTCATTGAAGCAAACCTTCCGCGGGCCGGCGCGCAAAAAGGCGGGAAATTGATCAAGCTTCGTTCATACAGAAGAGGAGACAAGTGCGCGCAAGCGGGCCATAAGCTCGTCAAAAGGTCTGATTTGTCAAGAAGAGCCAATGCGGATGAGGCGCCGCCGTCCGGCCGCCGGAGGCCCGTCTTATGAAGACGAGCGAGCTATTCGGCACGGTTCACACCGAAGGAGGGCTTCTTCCCGGGGATCTCCTCAAGCGCATATACCAGGGTGACTCCGATCTGCCGGGTCTTGATCCCGGCTCATACCATTTGGCCGGCGGGGAGCGGCTCAACGAGGCGATCGCCCGCTCCTGGAATCGCCTCGTCGGGGCCTGGCAGAGCTTCAAGTCATCTTCGGACAAGCTGCCCGAGCGCGACGCCGGAACCACCCTTACGCGGGAGCGATGGCTCCTCGTGCTCTTTCAAGAGCTCGGCTACGGCCGCTTGACCGCCTCGCGCTCCTTCGACATCGAGGGGAAGACCTACGCCGTATCTCATCGGTGGGGACCGAGCCCGATCCATCTTGTGAGCTTCAGGGTGGACCTTGGCAAGCGTCTAAGGGGGGTCGCGGGCGCGGCTTCCGGGAGTCCTCACAGCCTCGTGCAGGAGTTCCTGAACCGAAGTGAAGATCACCTCTGGGGCTTCGTCTCGAACGGATTCGCCCTGAGGATACTCCGCGACAACTCGAGTCTCACGCGGCAGGCATACCTGGAGTTTGACCTCGAACAGATGATGGAGGGCGAAGTCTACGCGGACTTCGCCGTGCTGTGGCTGATCTGTCACCAGTCCCGCGTTGAATCAGAGGACGGAAGGCCGGAGACCTGTTGGCTCGAGCGGTGGACCCGGTTGGCGCAGGAGCAGGGCGTCCGCGCCCTGGATCGCCTGCGAAGGGGTTTCGAGAGGGCGATCGTGGAGCTTGGAGCCGGCTTTCTGGCCCACCCCTCGAACGCCGATCTTCGGCGCAGACTGCGAAGCGGAGAACTCTCGACTCCGGAATACTACCGCCGCCTGCTTCGCTTGGTCTACAGGCTGATCTTCCTTTTTGTCGCCGAGGACAGGGGCCTTCTCTTTGATCCCGAGGCGGGCGAAGAGGCGACACGACGGTACTCGTCGTTCTATTCCACGGCGAGACTGAGGCGCCTTGCCGAGCATAGCAGGGGCACCAAACACTGCGACCTCTACAGGTCGCTGAGTGTCGTAATGGGAAAGCTGGGGACGGACGACGGTTGTCCCGAGCTGGGACTCGCGCCGTTGGGCGGGTTTCTGTGGTCGGCCGAGGCTATCGGCGAGCTGGGGGCTTCGGATATATCCAACAGACGCCTTCTGGCCGCGGTGCACGCGCTGGCTTTCGCGGAGGTTGACGGGATACCGAGGTCGGTTGACTACAAGAACCTTGGTTCCGAGGAGCTGGGCAGCGTCTACGAGTCGCTCCTCGAGCTTCATCCGGAGATCAACACCGAAGCCGCCTCATTCGAGCTTGCGGTGGCCTCCGGGCACGAGAGGAAGACTACCGGAAGCTACTACACTCCTTCGAGTCTCATACAACGCCTTCTTGACTCCGCCCTTGATCCCGTGCTGGAAGAGGCCGCTTCGGGCGATGACCCGGAGGAAGCGATTTTATCGCTAAAGGTGTGCGACCCGGCCTGTGGAAGCGGTCACTTCCTGATTGCCGCCGCCCACAGGATGGCAAAACGGCTTGCGACAATCAGAACGGGCGATGAAGAGCCCGCCCCGGATGCTACGACAAACGCCCTTCGAGACGTCATCGGCAGTTGCATATACGGCGTTGACGTGAATCCCATGGCCGTCGAGTTGTGCAAGGTCGGGCTCTGGATGGAAGCGCTCGAGAAGGGGAAGCCTCTTTCGTTTCTCGACCATAGGATCCTCTGTGGAAACAGCTTGCTCGGCGCCGCTCCTGCGCTCATCGCGGAGGGTATCCCCGACGACGCCTTCAAGCCCATAGAAGGCGACGACAAAAGGGTTGCGGCGGCCTTCAAGAAGCAGAACAGGGAGGAGCGGAAGGGACAGATCTCCCTCTACGGTACGCTCGTGGCGGAGCCCGCGGCGAGGTATGAGGCGCTTGCGGTCGAGGTGGAGGGGCTCGACTCGTTGAACGACTCGTCCATTGTGGGCATAAGGCGGAAAGAGAAGCGGTTCCGGGGAATTCTCGAATCAGGCGACTACAAGGCGGCTAAGCTCATCGCCGACGCTTGGTGCGCGTCCTTCGTCTGGAAGAAGGATAAGGCTACGCGTATCGCCGTCACCCACGATCTCTTCTTGCGATTACGAAGCGACCCCGAAAGCGCTCCGCCGGATGTGCTCCGTGAGATAGAAGGACTCGCGCGTTCTTACAGGTTCTTCCATTGGCACCTGGCCTTTCCCGACGTCTTCAGAGCACCCGGGGCCGCCGGGCCCGAAAACAGGCATGCCGGATGGGACGGCGGTTTCGACGTAGTCCTCGGCAACCCTCCATGGGAGCGCGTCAAGCTACAGGAGAAGGAGTGGTTCGCGACGCGTGCGCCGGATATTGCGGCGGCGCCCAATGCGGCCGCCCGGCGCCGCCTGATAAAGGGTCTGGAGCAGGACGATCCGGACCTCTATCTCTCATTCATGGAGGCTCGCAGAATGGCGGAAGGCGAAAGCCACCTGGTGAGAGACTCGGGGCGGTATCCTCTCTGCGGTCGCGGCGATGTCAATACCTACACGATATTCGCCGAGACCAAGCGGGCCATTATCTGTCCGAAGGGCCGTGTCGGCTGCATTGTTCCCTCGGGAATCGCCACGGACGACACCACCAAGTTCTTTTTCCAAGACTTGATGGACTCGGGCGCCCTCGTGAGTCTCTATGACTTCGAGAATCGGCATGGCATATTCCCCGGTGTGCATCGCAGCTATAAATTCTGTCTCCTCACTATGACCGGTGATGCACGGCCCGTGAAGGAGGGCGCTGAGTTCGCGTTTTTCCTCCACGCAACCGACGAGCTGGTTGACGAGGAGCGACGGTTTACCCTTTCCTCAGAGGATCTGTCGCTGCTTAACCCTAACACGCGCACCTGTCCCATATTCCGCACGAGGCGCGATGCCGAGATCACCAAGGGGATCTATCGTCGCGTCCCGGTACTAATCAGAGAGGGGCCGCCGGAGGAGAACCCGTGGGGGATCAGGTTCATGGCCATGCTGCATATGGCGAACGACTCCGGCCTTTTCCGCACGCGCGAAGAGCTTGAAGCCGAGGGATGGATGCTCGTCGGCAATGTGTTTCGCAGGGGCCCGGGGGAGGGCGAGGGGCCCGGCGGGGCCGCCGGGTTGACCGGCTCTGCCCGGCGTTCTTTCGCCGGCACCGAAGCTCAGGCCTCGGGGCGACGTGAGGACACCGGCGACGACTCCGGCACCGGCGCCTCAAGCCATTCGATCTCGCCTGGCCCGGGACCCGACTCGGCAGCTTCGGTCCCCGACCGGGACATCTACCTGCCGCTCTACGAGGCCAAGATGATCCACCACTACAACCATCGCTTCGGCGATTATGCCGATCTACCGCGCGGCTCCAAAAGCACTCAACTGCCCGATGTCCCCGTCTCGCGGCTGCAGGATCCCGGCTACATGCCCCTGCCGCGCTACTGGGTCCCCAAGGCCGAGGTTGACGCCCGACTCGCCGGGAAGTGGAACCGGGGCTGGCTCATGGGGTGGCGGGATATCTGTAGAAGCACAGACGAGCGCACGGTCATCGCGAGCGTCCTGCCGCGCGTTGGGGTGGGGCACACTTACCCCCTCCTCTTTACGGACGCTGGGTACGGTGGAGCTCCGGTGCTTCTATTGTCGAATCTGACTTCGTTCGTGTTCGATTTTGTCGCGCGGCAGAAGGTTGGCGGGACACACCTCACATACGGCTACTTGAACCAACTCACCGCCTTAGCGCCAGCGTCATACGAACCATCTTCTGTTTGGGTTACGAAGAGGAAGATCGGCCAGTGGCTCCTCCCGCGCGCCATTGAGCTTTTCTACACCTCCTGGGATCTCGCCCCCCTCGCTGCCGACTGCGGATACGAAGGCCCGCCCTTCCGCTGGGACGCCGGCCGCCGCTTCTTAATCCGCTGCGAGATTGACGCGGCCTTCTTCCATCTCTACGGCATCCCCCGGGAAGACGTTGATTACATAATGGAGACTTTCCCAATAGTGAAACGAAACGATCTCAAGCATCACGACACATATCGCACCAAAGACACGATTCTGGAAATCTTCGACAAAATACGGGAGGCGATTGAAACCGGCAGACCATACGTGACGCCAATAGACCCGCCTCCGGGCGACGAAAGCATGAGACATACTTCCCGGGAGAGAGCGGGGAACAAAGGGTAGACGCCGGCCAATGTTACCAGGGAGTCGAGTACAGAGGCGCGGATTGCAGGGGCAGGCTTCAGCCGCATGGTGACAAGCGATATCCGCCATCGAGGAAGGAACCTGAGTTGTCAACCGTTCATCAAAGAGGGGTTAACTGCATCATGGCAATCAAGTGCCTGTCGAACAGCAGCAACAGGAGCCGCCCAATCGTGACGGAGGTATCGTGAAAAAAGCCGGTCGCTACACCAAGCTTGCCGAATGGCTTGATGGGCAGGATCGAGAACGGATAAAACTGGAGTTCTCCACGATCGAGAGAATCATCCGGGCTCCATTGCCGACCAGCGCCGTCAAGTACCAGTTCTATTGGTACGCCGGCAACCTCATAGGGAACGTACTGGCAGAGCGGGGGTGGCGAGCGAGTCCGGATCTGCGGGCTCGTGCGGTGGAGTTCCACCGCATTGTTGTTTCTCCGCCGAGACGTGTCGGGGATGTGCGAGCCGCGGCCCATGTGAAGAAGGACGTGCCTCCTGCCGCTGAGCCCGACCTGGTATTGGTAGGCTGCGTTAAGACGAAGCGGAGTGGGAGGCATCCGGCACGCGATCTATATACCTCCGAGTTATTCCGACTCCGTCGTGCAAGGGCCGAGGAAAGCGGCAAACCGTGGTTCATTCTCTCCGCCAAGTACGGACTTGTATCACCGGATGAAGTGATCAACTCCTATGATCGGGCAATGGCTGATCTTTCCACCGCCGAGCGACGCGAGTGGGCTGCCGGCGTATTGAGAAAGCTGGACACTGCCGTGAGCCCCTTGAAGGGCAAGGTGGTCGAGATCCATGCCGCTGTTGAGTACGTCGAATACGGGCTTCTGGAGGGATTGCATGACCGTGGCGTCCGGACGGTGAGGCCGCTACAGTACCTAAATCGCGGGCAACAGCTATCCTGGTACAAGGACCGGCGGGCTTCCGCGGCTAGGGAAGTCGAGAAGCCCCAAGTCGCGATGGAGTTCAAAGAGGGAATCCGAGCGGTGACAGAGATGCTTACAAGGGACTTCACGGAAGGCCGGCTGGACCTGGGCAAGCGGCCCGGAGCTCCAAAGCCCGGTTGGGAGGCCATGCCTGAGTTCGTCGCTGCCCGCCGTCTGCGGGAACGGGGAGCAGATCCTTCCCGAATTCGTGTATTCATAACCCTGGTTTCAGCTTTGGATCGAGCCCGCGACGCCGATAGGCTCTGGACCGCTGCGATGCACCTGTGCGGTGAGTCCCCGTGGGTTTTCGATCCTGAGGAGATACATTCCCGCAGTCTACAGGAGCTACGGAGGTGCCTTTGCGAGTCGGGCGTCAGTCAGCGTCACACAGTGGACACGGCGGCGTGGAGGCTGATAGCGGAAGCCCTTGTGTCGGAAGATGCGCCCCGAGCGGTACGTGACGCAGTCTTCGGGGGAAGGGGGGAAGCCGCGGAGCTCTTGGACGCGGTCAAAACGCAGGATCAGTCCCGCCAACCCTGGTTTCCGTATCTGTCAGGGCCAAAGGTATCGGCAATGTGGGTTCGGATGTTGGCGGCTCCCGGAGGCGCGTCAATTGAGAACATCGGCGTGGTCCCCGTCGCCATAGACGTACAGGTGCGCAAAGTGACGGAGAACCTTGGGGTCACGCGCACTCGTGGGCGAGAGCTGGAAGAGGTTCGGACCATGATACAAAACGCTTGGCGGGAGGGCGCTTCTCACGCCGTCGGTCCTCCGGACCTGGCCGGCACGTCCGCCGCCCTCGATCCCGCTCTTTGGTTTTTCGGGAAGTGGGGGTGCTCGTATTGTGAACGGTGGCGACATCGGGAGCCCATCAGCGACGTCTGCGGGCGTTGCAGATTCTCGGAATGGGCAGAGGTCGCCGAATCCTAGTGCGGTGACGGCGCTCCTATGGCCTGCCTAGTCGCATAGAGCCTTTCTAGAGCACTTGACAGGCAAAATGTGTGATCACGCTATGCACTCTATCCGCTAAACTGGAGACCAGCGATGAAGGCCACAAAACATGTCGAAGATCCGAAGTCGGACGTTGCCTTGGCGGATGAACCACATGGCGAGGGCGTCAAAGTTCGCGAGGCGTTTTGGGTCTATGCCCCGGGTCAGAGGGCTAGGTTGTGGGACGAACTGTACGGTGAGAACCTCATGGCCCTGGGATGGAACAACGTCCAAGAGGACGTCTCACACTATCGTTCTGAGGAGGATCTGGCTGCCGCTATTGAACGATGGTACGACGGAGAGGTGTCATCGGTTGATGTCAAGCAACTCTCTGATTTTGTAGTGAGAATGAAGCCCGGGGACAAGATCTTGGTGAAGCGCGGCATCAGAGAGCTGGTCGGCTACGGAGAAGTCAAATCCGGCTACTTCTATGATCCGAACCGAGAACAATACCGTCACCTGCGCAAGGTCGAATGGATGAAGAAGGGTAAGTGGCGGCTCAAGGAAGGGATGAAAGCGCTGCCCGCCAAGACACTGACGAAGCTCAAGAAAGAGAATAGGATTGATGAACTCCTTGAGCTGTTGGGAATAGAGTATCGGCCCAAACCCGGGGATCACGGTCAGGTTGGTGAGGGCTCCCCGCAATCCCCGTTCACAGAGCAGTCGTTCGCTCTGCTTCAACGACTGCACGAAAACCCAACGGCGGCCTTCTACAATGAACACGGCGATGAGTTCAAGAAACTTGTTGAGATCCCCCTGCAACAGTTGTTCAGAGACGTTGCAGGGAGACTCCCCCCGGAGGTTGCAGATCGGCTTGAGACCGAAAAACGAATATTCTCCAGGATTCGGAAGAATGACTACGGCCGGGGAGGGGCTTGGGATTTCTACTGGGGGGCATTCTACCCCGTGGGCGGCAAGCGTACCGAAGACGCCCAGTTGTTTGTCTCAATAAAGAGCGACGGTCTCACGTTTGGGTTCTACGTCGGTGAGTACGGACCTGATGCCGAGACCAGATTCCTTGAGGCCTGTAGACGAAACAAGACCGCCCTCGTCAAGTTGCTCAAAGACAGCCTCACCGGAGGCGATCTCATTTTCGGCGATCCCGACAGATACGAGGAATTGCCTCTGTTGGAGGACAAGTCACGGGCCGTCGCATGGGATGAATGGCTGGCCGACCCCGGTGCCTATGGCACTAGAGTAGTCAGGACCCAAAAACCTCCCCGAGTTATTGAGACCGATCGCACCGAACTGGCTGAAATGATATCGGAGACATTCCTGAGGCTCTTCCCACTGGTCTTGTTGGCGTCCCATGACAACCCCATTAAGGAGATAGCCGATCTTCTGAAGGAAGGCCTGGATGGCGGCCAATCGAATCCGATTTATACTCTCGAGCAGTGCGCTCAGGAGACACATTTCCCACGTAGTCAACTTGAAAGATGGGTCCGTGCCATTGAGAGGAAAAAGCAGGCCATTTTCTACGGACCTCCCGGCACCGGGAAGACGTTCATTGCGGAGAAACTGGCCGGACACCTTATAGGTGGGCAGGACGGCTTCCGTGAGATCGTTCAGTTCCATCCGTCCTACGCTTATGAAGACTTCGTTCAGGGACTGCGCCCCAAGGCCGTCGCCGAGGGTCGCCTGGAATACAGCATGGTCCCGGGGCGATTCACGGAATTCTGCCGTGCCGCAGCAGATGTCGAAGGCAGGTGCGTGCTCGTCATTGACGAGATAAACAGAGCCAATCTCTCTCGTGTGCTCGGTGAGTTGATGTTCCTGCTGGAGTATCGTGATAGGTCCGTCCCTTTGGCGAGCGGGGGGAAGTTTAGAATACCCGACAATGTCAGAGTCATCGGAACAATGAATACGGCCGATAGATCGATCGCCCTCGTCGACCACGCGCTTCGCCGTCGCTTCGCATTTCTCGCGCTCTATCCCGACTATGATGTCCTTCGGGAGTTCCACGACACCACCGGATTCGACCCGAAAGGCTTGATCGAAGTCCTCGCCCGGCTTAATAGCGCCATCAACGACAGGCATTACGAGGTTGGAATCAGTTTCTTCCTTCATCCCGACATCGGGGACAAGCTCCAAGACATATGGGAGATGGAGATTGAACCATACATCGAGGAGCTGTTCTTCGATCAGGCCGACACGGCGGCAGGCTTCAGATGGGAAAAGGTCAAAGGGGAGATGCTCCAGTAATGAGTTGCAAACCGCGGATGGTCGAGCTCACCGAGTATGAGACCCGCACTTTTGCCGAGGGCGACTTCAGTGAGCGACATGCTCGGATCATATACTCCTCCTACCCCCATCAGATCGATATCCAGCCGCCTTCTTTTCTCAACGATCGCGTTTGGCGTCTGACCTCGCTCGGCTGGGTAGGGTATATTCCTTTGGCCGACGATCTTCATCTTTCCTTGGTCCCGCGAGTGCCGGTGGGCAATCTGTTCCGGATGTTGGAGTATGCATATAGGCTTGATCTCAAGGTTCTGGAGGGCTTGACGGAGTCGGAGTCAATCGTGGACGTCTACGACCGATTGGCGTTGATTCTAGCCAAGCGCGCCCTGGATAGAATCAAGAAGGGCCTGTATCGGTCGTATATTCCGGAGCGGAGGAGGCTTCCCTACTTACGGGGCAGGCTCGACGTAGAGTCCCATATAAGGACTCCACATAGGGTTACGCTGCCGTGCAATTTCGAAGAACACACCTCCGACCTGGAAGACAATCAAATCCTGCTTTGGACTTTGACAAGGATACTCGAGGGCGGCATTTGTTCGGAGCGAAGTCTGCCCCACGTCCGAAAGGCACGAAGAGCGTTGCTGTGCTTTTCGTCTCTGAGGCCCTTCAACGGCAAGGATTGCGCGGAGCGGCTCTACAACAGGCTCAATCAAGATTATGAGCCCATGCACGCGCTTTGCAGGTTCTTCGTCGAGCATACGGGACCGACTCATTTGGCCGGCGACCATCGAATGCTGCCTATCCTCGTTGATATGGACAGGCTCTTCGAGCTTTTCGTGGTGGAGTGGCTGCGACAGAATGTCCCACCCGGGTTTGTCGTTCACGGCCAAGAGAAGGTTCAGATCCGTATGGGCCATATCGTAGCAATAAGCATCGATATCACGATTGACGACGTTGAGAGGGGGCGGACGATACGAGTCGTGGATACCAAGTACAAAGCTCCCGAACAACCGTCGGCGTCCGACATCGAGCAGGTGGTCGCTTATGCCGAGGCCAAGGACTGCAACTGCGCGGCACTCGTGTATCCCATTTCATTGGAAAAGCCTGTTCGAGGGAAGTGGGGTAGGAACATATTCGTCGAATCCCTTGCATTTCCTCTTCAAGGCGATCTCGAGAGAGCAGGGCAAGAACTCCTGGAGCAAATACTCCGTTATCGACCTGCTGATGAAGGAGATTCGACCTAAGAGATCAAATAGGTTGCGCTGGGTACTTGAGCGGCCTTTGACTTGCTGCTGTTCTCGGAGCTCACTTCTCACAACAGAATGGACGTTGTCGAGAATCATCTGAAACGGTACAAGGGACTGCAGCGCGAATTGGGATTTCGGATGTACTGGTGATGACTCTATCCGAGCCGATGAATAGTAGAATGTCGGAACCGCCGGGTTGCCCGTCACACAAGCGCCTTGGACGGTCAATGGAGAGTATCTGAAGATACAATTGGTGACGAGATGACGGTTGCCCTCTCTAGGTTCAAGACCTTTGCTTCCGTACTGCCGGCCATCGCGATTCTGTCGGTGGTTGCCTCCTCCTCCGTTTCGGCGAGGTCCGCCCGGCTCGAAGTGATAGCGGGGAACGAACCCCTAGCCGGAACCCGGGCGGCCTCGGTCGACATGAATGCGGACGGCCGTTCAGAGTTGTTGCTCCATGGTCACAAGTCAATTCTCGTCTACGCTCACGATGAGTGGCTCAGCCGTGGGTGCACCGGCCAGATCAACTTCCTCGATTCTACCTCCGAGCCCGGAAACCACGCGATTCTTGATGTCACCGCCGGGGGCCTACTGGACGTTGTCGTCCCGCTTTGGGATGGGCGGGGGAGCTTCGTAAGGGCCTATTCGCCGACCGGCGCCGTTCTCTGGTCATCGGAACCTATTCCGGATTTCAACAAAGAACCGGAGAAGGTGCTCCCCGCAATCACGGTCTACGACATTCTTAAAACCGGAGGAAGGCGGCTCTTGCTCTGTCGGACAAATACGGGATTCAGGAGGACGCCTCGTTCGATACTGACGTTTAATATCGAGACGGGCCGAGTGGCCTGGTCGGTACCGTTTGCATCCATCCCGCACCTGGCGGCAAGCGGCGACGTTCTGGGCCGTGACGGCATTCCCGAGGTTCTGGTTGGGACTCACGCCCCCAACAATGGAGTGGCGGTCAGAGGCGGCACGGATAGCACGTCCGTTGTCTGCCTTTTGGATGCACGCGGCGACATCATCTGGGAGCACACCGTAGGCGGGAAGTTTTCGAGAGCCGAGACGCGCTTGGAAGATGCCAATGGAGACGGGATGCCGGAGATCTTCGTTTTATATCACCCAAATCCGTCATCCGAGCGCCGCAGTGAGCTGCAGATTCGTGATCCGGCGACAGGGCGCGTTGAGGCACATAGATCATTTCCCGATCAAGAGATTACGGATTGGGCGTTTTCCGATCTCGATAGTGATGGCCGAAAGGAAGCGCTACTGACGCTGTCAAGCGGCGGTCTGGCATCTCTTGACTGCAATCTGGAAATGCGGCGAATAGTCCCTATTTCCTCCTCTTCACTGAACTATGTCTATGCAACCGACTTGGAGGGGGATGGCTCATCCGAAGTCATATGCACGTCCGCGAGCGCGATGTTCGTCCTGAATCGCCGGCTGGAGTTGATTGCGGATGGTGAGTGCCAAGGGGCGGTTCTCCTCCGCGGCGAGGGCGCCGGTCGGCACGGCATTTGGCTCGCGCCGCAAGATGGGGTAATCTCGCAAGTGCGGATTGTCCCTCGAGCGGGGTTACCCGGCGTCGTCTATGCCGCCGGTGCTGTTATCCTGGCGCTAATGGCGTGGGGTTTCCTACATGTGCGTGGCAGGTTGAGGCAAGGACGAACAAGCCAGAGGGAGGCATTGTGGGAGAGACTTCTCCTGGAAATGAGAGAGTTCTGGCATGGGGAAGCCTCCAGGAACTCATTGGCGGCCCTGGAGAGAGCCATCAGACAGGAGATGACCCACAGAGGATCGAGCAAAAGTCGACCCCGGGAAGGTTCTTTTCAAGAGGCGGCGCGTGAGGTGCTTCATGTTTCCGCCGACAATGCCATAGAGACAATGAGGTTGGCGAGCTTGCTGGGAATCGGCGCATCCACCCACAACCGCGCACTTGAAGATCCGAAGGCGGCCGTCGTCCGGATAAGGGTTCTGACTGAAGCCGCCTTGTCCGACCGAGCATTAAGGGACTCACTTGAGGCCGTACGCGGCATTCAAGCGGGGATATCCGAGATCACGAGCTCTCTCAGGAGTCACTTCTCAGCTGATGTCACAGATGAGATCAAGCAGGCGCTCGCCAAGGTCTTCGAGTGGAAGGGAAACGGCGATACGGCGCCTGATTCCGATCGTTCCGCCAAGACCAAGCCCGAAATAAGGCTTGACGTTGCCGGGCGGCCTCGTGTTTTCGCAAGACCCGGCGATCTCAGGATGGTTGTCACTCACCTGCTGGAGAATGCGAAGGCTGCGATGGAAGGCGCGCGGGAACCTATGATCGAGATCAGAGTCAGAAGTGATCCCATGCATACTCTGATCGTCGTCAGAGATAACGGGTGCGGCATTGCGTCCAATAGATGGGATAGTGTCTTTCGGGATGGCATTACGACCAAAACGGGCGACCATGGACATGGTCTGGCTCTTTGCAGGGAACGGCTGGCGCAATATCACGCGACGCTCAAGGTGGCGGAGAGCGACGAAGGTCTGGGAACGGCCTTTGAGGTGCGGCTTGAAACGACACCCGAGGGAAGCGGATCATGATCCCAATGGTGCGGTGAAAGCCCCGTTGCGCTCTTGCGCAATCCATGAGGATGATCAGCCGGCCCGCCCGGAGACCGAGGGGCTGGATTCTTCCGCTGCCAGGCCGCGCCGGCACGACCGGCGCCTCGGCGAGAGGATGCAGACAACTTGATATTCAGTGAGGGATGAAGGCATGAGGGATGAGAAATCCGAACTTGAGGCCGGTGAGTCAAGCACCAAAGGGAACCCTTCCCGCAGAAGACCACGGATTTTGCTTGTTGAAGACGATGCGCGCTTGGGCCGGTCCTTTGTTGAAGCCACGGCCGGTGATTACGAGGTGCGGTTCGTGCAAAGCGGGGAAGAGGGTCTCGAGCTTCTGAACGTCGAGGCATACGACTGTATAGTCTTGGATCTGTATCTGAAACCGGGGAATATGAACGGCCTTGAGTTCCTTGATCGTGCGTTGAGGGACAGGCCGTGGGCTCCGGTGATGATCATGACGGTTGAGGAAAAGGCGGAGCCCGTGCTGGCTGCCATGCAGAGGGGCGCGTGCGGTTATGCCCCGAAGTCGCTTCCTTTCGAGGAAATCACACAGCGGATGGAGAGCTGCCTGGAAAGGCATCGTCTTATTCAAAAAGCCGGAGAACTGGAGAGGGTGCAACGGTCGGATCGTCCTTTGGTCATTCTGGATCATCCCGCCATGTCAGGGGTTTACCGGGATATCAAGAGGGCTGCTGAGATCAGAGCTACGGTTCTTCTTGAAGGGGAAACCGGTACGGGCAAGAGCGTGGCCGCAAGGGAGATTCACGCTCTGAGTGATCGCAGAGACTCTCCTTTCATCGTTTACGACTGCGGAGCGAGCAAAGGCAGTCTGATGGAGTCCGAGTTGTTCGGGACTCTGAAGGGTGCATTCACGGATGCGGGCAACCGCGCCGGGATGGTGGAGGCGGCCCACGGAGGAACGCTCTTTCTGGACGAGCTGGACAAACTCGATGATCAGGCTCAGGGGAAGCTACTGCAGTTAGTTGAAGAAAGGTCTATCAGGAGAATCGGCAGCACGAAGCAGACCTCGGTGGATGTCCGGATCATCGGGGCAAGTTCAAAGAACCTGCGCGTGGAAGTTGAACGCGGACGGTTCAAGCTCGAGCTTTTGGGCCGGTTCGAAGTCTTCAAGATCAGAATGCCCCCATTGAGGAAAATGAAATCGGTAATCCCCGAGTTGGCGACCATGAAGCTCCGTCGGTTCGCCGATGAAATGCACAGGCCGATTGAGTGCATAGATGATCAGGCAATGGACCTCCTCGTCAGGTGGCCATGGCCGGGCAACATCAGGGAGTTGAGGAATACTATGGAGTACGCCGCCATACACTGTGACGAGACGGAAATCCATCCCTACCATCTCCCGGAGCAGTTTCGCGCTTCGGAGAGCCGCCGACCGCGAGGGCTCGCGGAAGCGGCCCAGGCGGCAGCCGAAGACACTCGACGGCGGATGATTGTGGAGGCTCTGCACCGCAACGATTGGAACGTTCAGAAGGCCGCTCGTGAACTGTCCATTACACCCCAGGGGCTGCGGCAGCATATGTCGCGCTTGGGTATCTCCGCAAAGCGCGGCTCGTCGAGTTGAAATCGGGAGTGTGCACGGACAAGCGATTCGAGTCAGGAAGACCTCCAGCACGCTTTGCTCTTTGCGCTTCATCGGCATTCAAATGAAATCATTTCCTTGCGCTAGTTGTCGTGCACGCTACGGCGGCAGCGGCAAGTGCCGCTTGTCGCCTGGAAAGCGCTGCTTGCCTTCTCGCCCTTTTCCGCCGAGCGGTAGCGGAGATTCCGCCGAAGGATCCGCATTGCTCGCATGCCCTAAGAGCACCCTTCCGGCGGTCCAATCTTCCCTGATATGAAACACATGTGATACTCCTCGGCGAGCATCCCAGTGACGTGCATCCGGGACGGTACGGACATTGCTTGCAACTTCGGGTGAATTGCCGGTGCCGCGCTTGAACTCCGGGTGTGTGTTGCATGTAGGCGAGCGCTGTTGACCTCTCCCACCGCCGGGCCCGGCTGGAGAGGCTCCGGCGAAAGCTTACCCGATAAGAGAGGAGGTTTTGACATGTCTACGAAGAGCTTTGTCTGTTTTGCGGTGACGGTATGTTTCTTTTGCCTGATGCCGAGCGCAGTGTTGAGCGGTCCACTCGACTACGAATACCAGACCACCATAACCTACGGCGAACCGGACATACAGTCTCCCTCCTGGTATGACACCGGACTCGACATCGCGGAGGGTGTTGAGTACGTGCTTGTCCCATACGGTAGGACACGTATCGGAACGGCGTCGGGTGACCGGGATGCTTTCGGCTATGGTCCTGAGGGGGCTCACTCGGCGCGCTGGGGGCCGCACGTTGGTGAGAACGGTCCCATGAACGGGGCTCCTCATATGGCCCTGATTGCGAAGGTTGGGGAAAGTGGCTTTCCGATCTACCTGGGCAGTTCGAAGGCGTTCTACTTATACTCCGGCTATACCGGCACCGGACGACTGTACCTGATAGTGAACGACAACTTCGACAATCCCTCCGGTTGGTACGGCAACGAGGGCACCTTGTGGGTCGACGTGTATCTGCCCAACTTAGCGAGTGCGCCTGCGAGTTGGGACAGGACTAACCCGGCTCCCCGGGCCGTGCTTGCTCAGAATTACCCGAATCCCTTCGACCCCAGTACTACCATCCGCTACTCAGTAGAATCGGCCGAACCGGTCTCACTCACCGTCTTCGATGCCCAAGGCCGTTTCGTGAGAACTCTAGTCAGGGAGAACGCGGGGCCCGGTACGCACACTGTGCGATGGGACGGCAAGCATGAGAACGGCCGGGCGATGCCCAGTGGGACGTACTTCTACCAACTCGAAGTGGGAGGAGAAACCATCGAAAAGAAGATGATCATGCTGAACGCACGGTGATCTGATCCAAGCAGGTTGTCAATGTGGGAAGAGCCTGAGTCGGGTTGCGGGGACCGGAGGGAGCCGGTCCCCGTGCCCGGGCCTTGAGCCACGCTACCGCTCCCGGCGTTTCCTCCCAGGCGGGGCGAAGGTCGGGGCCGCACGCGACGGCTTCCGCAGTGAATTCTCCCCTTTTCTTGTCACATCTGCCCAGTCCCGGGCACAGGGCTTGTTCTCGTCGCCCCGGTTTGTACCTGTGATTGCGGCCGGAGCTCCAGCGCGTCGGCCGATATCTCGACGAGCGCCATGGTCCCGGCTGCTTGGCCGGGGCAGATGGCAATCCGGCTGGATTTCAGACAAGGCTTGTGGTGAGTGCGTTTAGCGGGAATATTAGAATATTCCCTTATATTCAAGAATATTAGACATTTCCCTTATACTCAACCGGTCGAGAGAGGGAACGATCTCCCCAAAACGCAATGAGGTATCGGTTTCGTTTCCTAGCAACTGCCACCAACCCGGACTCGAATGGCGCCAAGACTCCTCGCGCTCAAGGTACGCGTTCACGTCTTCCATTGGGTCCAATTCCCTATCCGCCGGCATCCGGCCGATTGGCAAGAGCGCCTTCTCCGCAGCTCAGCGATCGTGCACGGTCGAGCTCACGTCCGGCGAGTGGAGAGGCGGAGTGCCGAGGATCCCGGGCAGGGCGAGCGTGATTTCGGTATTTCCGTCGTAGGTGGAGACCTGCTTCGTCCAGCGGCCGCAGTCCAGATCATCCTCCGTCGTCCGGGCCAGGGCCCGCAACAGGCCTTCCGCGAAGGCAAGCGTCGGGGCGTCGGGTCGACTGAATGACTCCTCGCCCACGGTGCAAAGGAGAAACGGATAGGCTTCCGGCCCGGCGACGCTCAAGCCATGGTCTTCCCAGAGATCCGCGTCCGGGAGGGGAAGTTCCATAAGCGTTCCGTAGCTGAGACTCCAGAACGTTCCCTGCGCCAGTATGTCGGGGGGGACGTTCGCCTCCATTAGGTTCTCGAACTCCTCCCCGGAGCTGAAGAACCCGAGGCCGTGTAGACGGCCGCCCACGCCGGAGACGACGAAGTGGGCCAGGTCAAGGTCCGGAACCGGTGACTCGACGCGAACGAGGTCCGTGGCCGAGAGATGATTGCACAACCCGGAGCGATAGAAATCGGCCGCGGCTTCCGCGTATGCCTTCATCCTCTCTACCGTGACGCCGGGCGCGTCCAGGGCCCCGCACATGCCTATCGCCCCCGAAGTGCTCTCGCCGAATCTTCTTAGAAGCTCCTCCACCAATTCAAGTCGCTCGACCTGTGCGACTTCGATCTCCAATCCGGAGAGCCGGTCGCGGAGGTATTCGGCGAGAGACCGGTCGCTCACCTCGAGTCGCTTGGGGAGGTATCGGCCGGATCGCGAGCTTAGAACCCCGTTGGCCAGCACATCCAACGCCCGGGCGGGGTCCGAATCTTCGGGTCGCATGAGTTCATCCGTGAATGTCGCGCCTGTCTGGACGCTCAACCAGATGGCTATCAGGGGTCGGAATGGTGACTCTCCTTTGTCACTGATCCAACCCGGCAGGCGGAAGATCCCGCCCTGCCAGGAGTCCGTGGGATGTTGGGCGGTGTGTTTCATACGTTCCAATTGGTCGGTCACATCGCGAGTCATGTCTTACTCCAGACGTTGGTGATCCGGTAGGGGCCGTCGGGGTGTCGTATGCCGGTACGGTTGAGGCCGGCGGACCGGCGATCCGGGAGCGCGGGGCTGTCGGGTGCCGGTTTGGCGGGGGGCGACCACGCTTCCCCAGTGACTACAACCGGACTTCCTGGCGAGGGGCGATTACACTTCCCCAGTGACGACAACTAGACTTCCCCACTAACCGGTGCCTGCTGATGCCGGCGGGCCGGCGATGCGGGGCCAGCGGGGTGTCGAGTGCCGGTGCCGGCTGAGAGGCGGGCGGACCGGTGATCGGGGGCCAGCGGGGTTTTGGCGATGAGGCCTTTCGGGACAGGAAGGGCCGTCGATCCGAATCGATACGGGAGATCGGAACATCCGAGGCCCAGCGGAGCCGAGACAACGTGAGGCCCGGCCCGGACCGATTCTGCCGTGAACGTACCAGGACGTCAACCGAGCCGAGAGAGCAGCAAATCCCGGGCCGGCAGGGAAGTCATTTTGGCGCGGCACTGCCGGTATGAGTGGGGATCACGATTCGTCTGCCACCCGGCAGGAGGGCCTAGGCGTTATGAACTCAATGGCGTGCTTCTTCCTATTGGCGCTGCTCTTGGATGGGCAATGCAAGAATCCGGCCATGGCCCTTACAATCAGGTTGTCTCCGCAATCATCAAGTCTGCATTGATTGGTTGAGCTAATAGCGCTCCGGACTGTGCTTGGATTTCCCCGCCCACGGCGGGTCGCGGCGGTGAAACGCCGGACCAGCTTAGTAGGTGTCCGTAGTCGGCGCTTGTGGTAAAATAGAAGAGACCGTGATGAGGATGCAAACAGTCTTGTCCGTTCGGCGATCGGGAAAGGAAGTCCGGCCCTTCGGGTGAATGACCGACAGCGACACGTAGCATATTGTTTTCGAGAAGCGGCGAATGAGCGGATGACGGTGATTACACCATGATAAGATACAAACCAGTTCCGAAAGCCTCGTTTGATAAGCTGGAAGGCCTCAGTGAGTTCTTCGAGCCCCTTGACGAAGTAGAGATGGCCTACCTATTCGGCGGCGCGGCATCCGGGCGTGTGGGCCCGCTCAGCGACATAGACATAGCGTGTCTGCTCCGCGATTCCGGTACCGAAGACAAGACCAAGAGACTGGATGAGGAGCTTCGGCTGCAGGGTCTCCTAACTTCCTATCTCGGAACGGACGAGCTCGATCTGGTGATACTGAACCGTTGCCCGATATCTGTGGCTTACCAAGTCGTTAGGACGGGTAAGATTGTATTCTGCAGAGATGAGAGTGTGCGGATGCGTTTCTTTGAGCGCGCCGTCTTGAGATACTTGGACTTCGCGCCTGTCTTGGGGATCTGTTTCCAGTACATCAAAGGAACCGGAAGGATTGGGAGGGGCGGTCATGGTTGACCCAGGCGTAGTGGCGGGTTTGCTTTCCACCACAAGGGCATACGTAGGATTCCTAAAGGAAGCTTCGAAAATGCCGTTGGAGGAGTTCAAGCGGAATCAGGAGCGCCAGCTGGCTGTGCTGCATGCCTTGCAATTGGCAATAGAGGGATGTTTGAGCGTCGGAAGCCATATCATAGGAAGTGAAGGCTACGGAACCCCGAAAGACTATGCGGGTGTGTTTGAGATCCTGGCCTCGAGAGGTGTTCTGGAAAGGGAGTTCGCTGATCGATTGAAGAAAATGGCCGGATTTAGAAACAGGATCGTGCATGTCTATTGGGACGTTGACCTTGATGAAGTGCACGCCATCCTGCAGCGAGACCTTGGAGACTTCGATGAGTTCATCTCGGTAGTGGGGGGTCTCCTGAACGGTCACTAGAAGTGCCTTCTCGGCCTGGCGCTCCCGCTTCCGGCTGACTCGGGAGGCACCACCCGCGCCGCTGACCCTTGTGCGGGCCTTTGCGCGGCCCCTTCCGCGCACCGCTGCCCGCCCCACACATGTCTCTAGCGCCTTGACTTAGACCTGCGACGCGAGCCCTTGCGCCCGCCGCGCGCGACTACACCCTAGCGCCGTCTCTTGACGCCGCCCCGCCTCCTGGGGCGCGCCCCGCCGCCTTTCTTCACACCATTGTGCTTGCGCCGGGAGGCACCCGCCCCCACTCCACTTGCGCGGGCCCTTCCGCGCACCGCTGCCCGCCCCACACGACTCTAGCGGTTTGACTTAGACCTGCGACGCGAGCCCTTGCGCCCGCCGCGCGCGACTACACCCTAGCGCCGTCTCTTGGCGCCGCTCTGCCTCTTGGGGCGTGCCCCGCCGCTCCTCTGCGGGCTCTTCTTCTTGGTCCCCCCGGCGGCCTTGTTGAGATCCCGGCGCCGGGCTTTGAGCCACGACACCGCGCCCGGCGTTTTCTGCCAGGCGGGACGGGTTTCGGGCCCGTATGAGATCGCCTCCTCCTTGCTGCCGAGGCTGTAGAATTCGGGAAGCTCATCGGGGATCTTGGCGGTGCCCAAGAGAAACTTCACCATGTGTGGGTTTCTATTGATCGCCGCTTCGAGCTTCTTCCGAGCCGAAGGGCTGTCGCCCTCATCTCGAAAGGCAAGAAGGGCCGAACCGTAGACCATAGCCGCGGATACGTCACCGTCGTGTTCTTCAAGGAGATCCCGGGCCTCGTCGTCCAGCCCATGCTCCAGCAGCAGGGGGAGCAGCAGAAAACGGATGCCTAGGCCGTCGTTGGGATTCAGGTAAAGGAGCTCCCTATAGTGCTTGATGGCCTCATCGACTAGGCCGCTCGATTTCAGAAAATTCGCCACGGCCGCAAGGGCACGCATGTAGGGACGCGTCCTGGTTATGTCCCAGAATTGCCCCGCGTCTTCTTTGAAGGTCTTCTCGCCGATCATGCGCCTTCCGGCCTTCAGAGCCTCGAAGTAAAGATCGAGCCTGCGCTCGGGGTCGGGCATGCACTCGGCCAGCAAGACATGGGCGTCCACGCAATCGGGGTCGGTCGCAAGAGCCTCCCGGGCGAGCTTGATCTGAAGGCGCCCTTCGGCTTCAAGCGCCTGGTAAAATAGGGAGAGGGCCTTCTCTCTGGGATTTCTGATCTTGAACTCCGGCGCGGCCTTGCCCGCCATTTGGCTCTTGAGGTAGGCATTCGCCTCCTCCTCCGAAGCGAATTCCTTCTCTTCGAAGATCTGATCTATGGCGAGAAGCGTCCGCTCCATGCTCCAGCGATCGTGCACCGTGGGGCTTTGGTCCATTATGTCGATCTCGGGGGCGTCAAGTATCCCGGGCAGGGCAAGCGTGACGTCGGTCATGCCGTCGAAGGTCCGGACTTTCTTCTTCCAGCGACCGCCGTCCAGATCATCCTCCGTCGTCTCGGCCAGCGCCCGAAGCAAGCCTTCGACGAACGCGAGCTCTTCGTCGTCCGGTCGGCTGAATAGCTCCTCATCCTCCACGCACAAGATACACGGGTAGCCCTCGGGGTCGGCGACGGTCAGGCCGTGGTCGTCCCAGAGATCCGCGTCGGGGAATGGAAGATCCATGATGGGTCCGTAGCTTAGCCCCCAGAGAGCGCCGCTCAGCAGCCTCTCCTCGGGGACATCATCTTCCACAAGGGCCTCGAACTCCTCCATGGAGCCGACGAACATGAGGCCTCGGATCTTGCCCATCGCGCCCATGACCGTGAAATGCGCCAACTCCTCATTGGGAACGGGCGACTCAACGCGGATGAGGTCGATGTCCGTGAGGTGGTTCCACAACGCTGCGCGGTAGAAATCGGCCGCTGCGTCCGCGTAGGCCCGCATCCGCTCGACCGTGACGCCGGGTGCGTCCAGGGCCCCGCACGCGCTCACGGGGCCGACGGTCTCCCTGGCCATGAGTCTCAGGAACGCTTCCACTTGTTCGACGCGTTCCACCTGCATGACTTCGATATTGATCTCGGAAACCCGGTCGCGCAGGTATTCCGCGAGCGAGGGGTCGGTCACCGCGAGGCGTCCCGGCCGGTAGCCGCCGTAGGGCGAGCTCAGAACGCCCTTGGCCAATACGTCCAGCGCACGTTCAGGATCGAGTTCCTCGGGCCGCAAGACCTCTCCCGCGAACACCGCGCCCGTCTCGTGGCTTATCCAAACGGCCAGCAGGCCGCGGAAGGGGCCCCCTTTCTCTCCGGTGATCCAGGCAGGCCCTCGAAAGATGCCGCCTTCCCACACCTCATTAGAATGTTGGGGTGCGCGCTTCATGCGCTCTACTTGGCTGCTCAATATGCGGGTCATGTCTCACTCCAGACGGTTGGTGGTCCGTTGAGTATGCAGAATAAGTGGCCACGGTGCTCGCGAAACCCTATTCGGTTAACGGAGGCTCGGCTGCCGCCGGCAGCATGGGTGTTCTTGCCGGTGAAACGCCGACTGGGCTTGGTTGGTATCCTGTGTTGCTGCCTGTTGCATAGCAGGATGGACTGGTATACGGTCTCATGCAACCGTGATTTTCGGCTCGCAGCACAATAGTCGAGGACCGCATATGACTGTCTCACGCAGGGCGGGCTCCGGCGCTCCGCGAGGCGGTCAACGGCATCCGGGCCTCTGAGTATTCCGCGCGGGAGAGCATCAATTGTTCATTCCATTGCAAGTCTTGTGCCCGGATTGAGCGAGCGAAATCGGGTGATGCCCATCATCTCCAAGACGGATATCGCCGTAGGGCAAGCAACCGACGTCAATCGCGCTGAGGATCGGGACCGATGATTGTCCTTCACGCAGGCGCATTGGAGAAGAGGCTCTTTCTGTGGGGAGAGACGGCTAATGGAACAGGCGCCTGTCCTTCCCGGTCGCCGGGCCGCAAGCGCAAGGCCGCAGAACCTAAGCCCCTTTCCTTCGGTGCCGGAGTGGCGTTGCTGTCGTCTGCTGTGGATGAGGCAGGCCTCGCTCTTGAGATTACGAAGAAGCAGACGAGGAAGATAGCCGTATGGTTGCCCACGAAGGCCGGGCTGCCTGTTCCCTCCGGTCCTCTTATAGGAAATCCGCCGAGATCTCGCGCAAAGGTCAAGCTCCGGCCATGGGCCGTCGAAGCGCTCCCTCTTAGGACGGAGGAAGCGGTGGGGTTTCTCTGCGCATGCTCGGGCAAGCGCACACTCGCCTCCGGGGTGATTGTCGGCCCGGACGCGGCGTTCTGGGCCGAGGTGTTGCGCTTCGCGGGGTCGCTGGTGGCCCGGCAGCGGTACCTTCCCGGGCTCGTCGAAGACCACAAGGCCTACATGGCTCGTTGGGAAGCGGTGTTGGAGGGACACGACTCCGGACGGCCGGCGGCGCTGGCCAAGGCGATGCCGCCGGTAGCACGGGCTTTGTCTGAGAAGGAGGCAGCCTCTGCTCCTGAAGTGCCCTCGGTTTCGGTCGTTGAGTCTTTCATTCGAGAAACTGTAGACCACCTAGTACGATCCGCCGTTAGTGCAGAGCCTTTGTTCGCTGGGCGGAATACTCCGCTCCCCGCAGTGCGGAAGTCCCAGCTCCCGGCTGGACGGAAGACTTCGCGCAAGAAGAAGGCGCATTCGTTCGACAGCGTTCATGACTACTGGCTTTTTGCGCTCAGGGCCCCTGACGGACAAATGGAGGGCGATGAGGAGCAACTGGCTCGGCTCGCGGAGCAGGTGCGTGAATGGCGGCGGCCGGCCGCGATCGCGGCAGGTTCGCCCTTTCGGCTCTGCTTCCGATTGGAGGAACCTCACGGGGATGGAGTCGGTGCGGACGGGCTTACTGCGTTCGCAGGTGCCCGCGAGCCGTCGGGCGGTTCCGCCGGACACCCCGACTCCGCGCCCGGTGCCGCGGCTCAAACGCACGCGGCAGCCGATGCCGTCGGCGGCCGCAGCTACGCGGCCGGTGATTCGGGCCGCTCCCGCCCGACTGCCGGTTCATCAGACGATCCCCGCCGCGTTGCGGATCCTACAGGCCGCTCCCGCCCGGTGCCTGATCCCGTGCGCCGCCCCGACCACGCCGAGACGTGGCGTGTCCGCTATCTTCTCCAGGCAACGGATGACCCGAGCCTGCTCGTGCCCGTCGCCGACGCATGGAAAGCTCGAAGCCGCAAGGCGGCGCTACTGAAGCGTCGGGGCTTCAGTGTGCGTGAGTATCTGCTCTCATCCCTGGGTCAGGCTTCGGGTGTCTGTCCGCATATCGAACAGGGTCTCAGGACGGCCCAGCCTGCCGGGTACGATCTTGATGCGGAAGGGGCGCATGAGTTCCTGACCGAGAAGGCCATGGCGCTGGAGCTCGCCGGGTTCGGCGTTCTCTTGCCCGCATGGTGGGCTAGGCGGGGTACGAAGTTCCATCTGACGGCCCGGGCCAACGTCAAAAGCCCGAAGATGCAGGGCGGGGGCCGGCTCTCCCTTGATGAAGTAGTCAAGTTCGAGTGGGAGGTATCTCTCGGCAAGGAGAAAGTCTCCCTGAAGGAGCTTGAGGCGTTGGCAAAGCTCAAAGTTCCGCTTGTCAAGGTACGGGGCAAGTGGGTGCAGATAAACGCCCAGGAGATTCAAGCGGCGCTGGAGTTCTGGAAAAAGAAGGCATCCGGTGAAGCCACCCTGCGCGAGGTCGTCGGGATGTCCCTCGGAGCGAGGGAATCGGTTGAAGGGATTGCTTTTGAGGGCGTGAACGCGACCGGCTGGATCGGGGAGATGCTGTCTCAGCTTGAAAGACCCGCCTCGCTGGAAGGGCTGGATGCGCCGGATGAGTTCGTCGGGGCGTTGCGTCCGTATCAGGTGCGTGGTTACTCCTGGCTGGCTTTCCTGACTCAATGGGGTTTGGGGCCGTGCCTGGCGGACGACATGGGGCTGGGCAAGACGATTCAGACCCTCGCACTCGTTCAGCGTGACTGGGAAGCCGGCCGTAGGCGGCCGGTCCTCCTGGTCTGCCCGACTTCCGTCGTAAGCAACTGGCAGAAGGAGGCGGCGCGCTTCACGCCCGAGCTTCCGGTAATGGTCCATCACGGCATCGGGCGCAAGAAGGGCGAGGCATTCGAAGAAGACGCTGGGCGACAAGCCATGGTCGTATCGAATTACGCTCTGCTTCATCGCGACATCGAGCACCTGCGGCGGGTGGATTGGGCCGGAGTGGTGCTCGACGAGGCGCAGAACATCAAGAATCCCGACACCAAGCAGGCACGGTCCGCTCGTTCGCTAAAGGCCGACTACCGACTGGCGCTCACCGGAACTCCGGTCGAGAACAACATCGGCGACCTTTGGTCGATCATGGAGTTTCTAAATCCCGGTCTGCTCGGCACGCAGACGGAGTTCAAGAAGAGCTTCTTCGTCCCCATCCAGGCCGGCCGCGATCCGCAGGCGGTGGAACGGCTGAAACGGATCACGGGCCCGTTCATCCTGCGCCGCCTGAAGACGGACAGGTCCATTATCGCGGACCTGCCCGAGAAGATGGAGATGAAGACTTTCTGCAATCTGACGAAGGAGCAGGCCTCGCTCTATGCGGCCGTGGTGAAGGAGGTCGAAGAGGGACTTCAATCGGCGGAAGGTATCGAGCGCAAGGGCCTGATTCTCGCCGCGCTTTCCAAGCTCAAGCAGGTCTGCAATCATCCGGCTCAGTTCTTGGGAGACAACTCCGGCATCCCCGGACGTTCGGGCAAGCTGGCGCGGCTGACCGAGATGTTGGAAGAAATCATCCAGGTCGGCGATCGGGTGTTGATCTTCAGCCAGTTCTCTGAGATGGGCGCGATTCTGCAGCGCTACCTTCAGGAGACGTTCGGCCGGGAGGCTTTGTTCCTGCACGGCGGCGTTCCGAAGAAGCGGCGGGACCTGATGGTCGAGCGTTTTCAGGCCGAGGACGGTCCGCCGATCTTCGTGGTCTCCGTCAAGGCCGGCGGCACGGGACTAAACCTGGCGCGCGCCAACCACGTCTTCCACTTCGACCGCTGGTGGAACCCCGCCGTGGAGAATCAGGCGACCGACCGAGCCTTCCGCATCGGACAGACTCGGAACGTGCAGGTTCGCAAGTTCGTCTGCGTCGGGACGGTCGAAGAGAAGATAGACGAGATGATCGAGCAGAAGAGAGAGATCGCCGATCAAGTAGTGGGCTCGGGCGAGGGCTGGCTTACCCGAATGACGAACTCGGAGCTCAAGGATGTTTTGAGATTGCAGCGCCGGGCGGTGAGCGGCTGACGCCGGCGAGGGTGGGGCGACCGGCGTGGGCGGGGCGACCGGCGTGGGTTGAAGCTGGGCCGAGCAACGGGCTCTCGATGACATGGGCATACTCTGCGGTTACCTCGACGCCAAGCGGTGAGCGGTTCATGACACTCGGACTGTCCGCGGTTGCTCGGCAGCGAGTGCTGGGCGGTTGACGACTCTCGGATCTCGCAGCCACTCCGCAGTGGCCGCGATGGAGGAGCAGTGTGACGCGGCGATACTACGATGAGTACTTTCCGCGTTCCGTGCCTCGTAGGGCCAAGGGAGGTATCAAGGCTCGAAGCAAGCGAGGTGCGTTCGGTGAGAACTGGTGGGCCAAGAGATGGAATGCGGTGTTGGAGAGCTTCAATATCGGCGCACGGCTGGGCCGGGGTCGATCCTACGCCCGCCGCGGCCAGGTTCTCTCCATTGATGTGCAGCCGGGAGTGGTCATCGCGGAGGTGCAGGGCTCGCGTAGGACTCCTTATTCCGTCCTCATCGAGGTCGAAACCCTGTCTAAGGCGCAATGGAAGAAGCTGGCCGGCACTCTGGGCAAGCAGGCTATCTTCGCGGCGAAGCTAATGGCTGGGGAGATGCCGCCCGACATTGAAGACGCTTTCCATGCCGCGGGCCTGTCACTCTTTCCGGAAAGACGCGTGGATCTCGCAACGGAGTGCTCTTGCCCCGACTGGTCGAATCCGTGCAAGCACATCGCGGCCGTCTATTATCTTCTCGGGGAGGAGTTCGACCGCGATCCGTTCTTGATCTTCAAGTTACGAGGCATTGATCGAAAAGAGTTGGTAGGGCTCGTCGCGGACCGGGCGGGGGCCGGGCGTCGGAGCACAAGAACGAAGGCGGATACGGAGACGTACGCGAAGCCCAAGAAGACAAAAACGGGCGTAAAGGCGAGAGTTAAGGCCAAGCGCGGGACGGACGTGTCTGAGATCCAAGAGGAATCCGCGCACGACCCGCACGAATCTCGCGAGCCGATTCCGGCGGACGCCGAGGCGTTCTGGGGCGGGGCCTCACTTGAGGATGATTTCCCTGGCGAGGTGAACATTCCGTCTTTGCACGGCGCTTTGCTCAAGCGTCTGGGGGGTTTTCCCTTCTGGCGCGGAGAGGAGAGTTTTGCGGACGCCATGGAAGAGATCTATCGCGGCGCTTCACAAGCAGGCATCGATGTCTTTCTCGGCGAGCGGAGCAGTGAAAGGGAGCGATGATCTCAATCCGCCGAAATGATCCGTGATGGACCAAGTGCCGGCATTCCCCGGTCCGTTGGGGCGTGGTATCTAGCGGAGCCGTCTCGGCTCCAAGGCACTGTCTGAGCCGAGGGCGACCGCGCAGGGCGGAGTGACCGCCTGGGCGCGCGCTTGCCGTCCTGCCCTCCGTCCGGCATTGCCGAGCCGGAGCCCCTGCCGCTTCGACCTCCGTTTGGGGCGGGCGACCTTGGAAGATGGGCGGGGCGCTGATGGATAGTGCCCTACCGTTTCGACTTCCGCTTGCTGCGGGCGCCGCCTTTGCCCGCACGCTTCCTCTTTCCGGCCGCCTGCTTCTTTCGATCCTTGCGCCGGGCCTTGAGCCAGGCCATCGCGCCCGGAGTATTCTCCCAGGCCGGAAGGGAGTCCGGGCCGTATACGAGCGCTTCCTCTTTGCTCCCAAGACTATAGTATGAGGGAATGTAGTCGGGGATCTCCCGTCTGCCCAGAAGAAACTTCAGCATGTGGGGGTTTATCTTGATGGCCGCCTCCAGCTCCTTTCGCGCTTCGGGGCCGTCGCCCTCCTTTCGAAAAGCAAGGAGCGCCCGTGCGTATGCGATCGGCGCGGATATGTCATCTGGGTATGCGTCAACCAGTACCCGGGCCTCGGCATCGTCTCCCCGCTCGAGGAGCAGGGGGATCAGGTCGAGACGGATGCCTTGGTTGTCGCCGGGGTTCAGGCGAAGCAGCTCTCTGTAATGCCCGATCGCCTCGGCGACCCGGCCTAAGGATCGCAGGCATCCCGCCAGACCCGCCCGCGCGCGCATGTAGGGGCGGGTATCAATCATGCCCCAAAAACGGCCGGCGTCTTCTTCGAACGCCCTCTTGCCGATCGTGCGCTCGCCGGCCTCGGTGCCCTTGCGGTATAGCTCAAGCCTGCGCTCAGGATCGGGCGCGGACTCGGCCAGCAACAGGTATGCGTCGGCGCAATCGGGATCGATCGCCAAGGCCTGCCGTGCGAGCTTGATCTGTAGGCGACCCTCGGCTTCAAGGGCCTGATCGATCACGTCCAGCGCGGCCTCTTTTGGATTCTCCGCCTTGAATTCCTGCGAGCGTCTCGCCGGCAGCTCGCGTTCGAGCAATGACTTTATTTGCTCCGGTGAGTCGGGGTTTCTTTCTTCCAGCACTTGGGCCAGGGCGCGAAGTTCGCTCTCCATACCTCTGCGAATCGCGAATCCGGTGCGCCGTGCAGGCGTGTCGGCGGGTCTCGGGTCGAGAACGCCCGGCAGGGCCAGTGTTACTTCGTTGCCGCCGTCGAAAGTCTCAGCGTTCTTGGTCCAGCGGCCGCCGTCCAGCTCATCCTCGGTCGTCGCGGCAAGAGCCCGAAGCAGGCCTTCGCCGAACGCGAGGGTTTCGGCATCGGGCCGATGAAATGACTCCGACGGCCCGCGGCAGAAGAAGCACGGGTAGGCGTCCGGGCCCGCCAGACTCAGGCCGTGGTCCTCCCAGAGATCCGCATCGGGGAAGGGGATTTCCATGATGGGGCCATAGTCGAGGCACCAGATATTGCCCCTTGTGAGAAACTCCGGGTCGCCGTCCGCCTCACACAGAGCTTCGAACTGCTCCACGGAGCTGAAGAACGCAATGCCGTAATGCTCGCCCGCCATTCCCATGACCACCAGATGCGATAGGAGCGGATCGGGAACGGGGGACTCTATGCTGATCAGGTCTAAGTTCGAGAGATGATTCCACAAACTCGCCCGATAGTAGTCGGCCGCTGCGTCCGCGAACGCGCTCATCCGCTTCACTGTTACGCCCGGTGCGTCCAATGCGGCACGCATCGCTATGGGGCCCGCGACTTTCTCCCCTATGGCTTTCAGAAACGTCTCTACCTGTTCGAGTCGTTCGACCCGCGAAACCTCGATTCCCAATTCCGAGACTTCATCGCGCAGGTATTCGGCCAGCGACGGGTCCGTCACCTCGAGCCGGCCCGGCCTGTACCCTCCTATGGGAGAGCGCAGCGCGGCTTCCGCCAGCGCATCCACTGCGCCGGCCGGATCGTATTCCTCGGGCCGCATGACGTCGCCCGGGAACGCGGCGCCGGTCTCAACGCTTATCCAGACCGGCACAAGGACGCGGTAGGGCCTCCTTTTCTCGCCTGTGATCCAGCCCGGCATGCGGAAGATTCCGCCTTGCCAGACATCGGACGTACGTACGGCGGCGCGCCTGAGACGCTCTACTTGGCTGCTTATTATGCGGGGCATGTTCTCACTCCGGACGTTAGTGGTACGTTGAGTCAAGAGATGTGTAACGATGATGCCCACGGAAGCCCCATTCTGTTCCCGTAGGGCGGGAGCAGGCGGGAGGATAGGCCCACCCATGAAAGACGTGCCGACTTGTTATGCGCATTCGTTGCGGGCCGGCGGGAATCTCCCGGAGGCCGGCAAGAACCCAAAGCTACAACATTTCCACGAGATCATCAAGTCCGCTGTGGTGGGTCAGGTTTTGGTGGGTCAGTTTCGTCATGCCGCGGTTAGCTTTGCATGTGCAGCCAAGGAGGTTCCCGTAGGGGCCGATTCGCGGGGGCAAGCGGAGAACCACCGGCGAAGCCGGTTAGCTCCGCGAAGCGGACGCGTGGTCCCTAGGGAACCACCTTGACCGCCGGGCCGTTCTAAGAGCCGTGAGGCGCGAACCGACCCACTACCAAGTCCGGTGTGGTCGCCGTCCTCCGTGATTGTCTATGCTATGATTGAAGGAACTCTGATATTATCCTATTTGACGGCAAGTTTCGGGTAGTAGTACCGTGCTTGAGGCCGACATTCGGAGGCCCCTGCACCGCAAGCCTGCCCGCCGGCGCGGGGCAATCAGTCAGAATACGGGGCTCGGTGGTGTGCCGCGCCTGAGAGCCTCCGCGGGACGAAGATCACCCAGGTGGGCCGGAAGGTCCGAGGACGGCAGCAGCCATGGACAGAGAGCAGCTAAGAAGACTTAGGGATGCCCACCGCAAGAGCATGCACGTCGAGCTCGAAAGGGTACGCGCGGAACTCATAGCGGCCGGTGCGGAGTTGGTCATTCTCTTCGGCTCGGCTGCGGAGGGTGAGCTGGGTCTTTTCAGCGATATAGACCTCCTGGTGGTGATTCCGAGCGATCTCGATTTTCTTCCTAGAATACGCGATCTGTATGCCAGAATATGCCCGAGAGAGATGGATATCTTTCCCTACACTCCCGTCGAGTTCGAGAGACTCAAGGATACGAACAGCTTCGTCCGCTCGGCGTTCAGGAAAGGAAAAGTGATTTATGAGAAAGCCGCCTGAAGAAGAGGGTAGGAGATGGCTCGCACAGGCCGAGGAGGACCTCAAGCATGCCGGTTTGATCTTCGGCAATGGCGGATACTACCTAGCATGCTTCCTTTGTCAACAAATTGCCGAGAAGGCCGTCAAGGCCTTCTTATACTCGGCGGGCGAGGAGATGGTGATGGGTCATTCCGTCACCGAGCTCTGCAGATGGGCCGGGGAGTTCGATCCGGATTTCGGTGAGTTGGGAAAGCGCATCTCAATCCTAGACAGCTACTACGTTCCGACGCGCTACCCCAATGGCCTGCCCGACGGTATACCGGCGACGGTATATACGAAGGACGCGGCGGCCGAAAGCTTGAAGCTGGCTGAGCTGACGGTGGACCTTGCTAGAAAGAAACTCTCGTCCGGATCAGCCGGAGAATAGAATCGACCCGTCGTCCGATTAGTTTCCGCTGTCAACTCAGCACTCCAGCCTTGTTCCACCCCCCTGACGCTACGGCAATTCCGCTACTGGGAATCCTGCCGCGCCGTGGGCCTACGATCAGACCAGCACCTCCGGCATCTTCCCGGCGTCCCCTTACACGGGGCATTCAGGATAGGGCGGGGTCTCCTATGTAATGGACTGTCCTCAGCCCAACATTCCGAGCAATCTCTTCGCGTCCCGGACTGCGAACGCGTCCTGATCGTTGTCGAAGTAGCAGTAGACATCGAGGCCGGAGTCGTTCCAGCCGGATATCTCCCGGGCCCAAGCTCTAAGGGTGTTGCCGTGGTAGCTCCCCTCGTATGCTCCCTCCGGACCGTGCAGGCGGATGTAAACGAAGTCGGCGGTGACTTCGTGCGGTGTCTCGCGCCGGTCCAGCTCGAAGATGCAGAAGGCCGCGTTGAAGTCGGCGAGAATCTCGTAGGTCTCATCGTTCCACCAGCTCTCGTCGCGGAACTCGAAGGTGTATCTTCTCTTCCTCGGCAGGGCTTTGAGAAACGCCCGAAGCCTATCGGGGTTGGCCTTCCAGCGTGGAGGAAGCTGGAATAGGACGGGTCCCATCTTCTCCTTGAGCCCGGAGGCCTGTGAGAAGAAACGCTCGACAGGCTCCTCGGGATCCTTGAGTTTTTTCATATGAGTGATATACCGGCTCGCTTTGACCGAGAAGATGAAGTCTTTGCCCGTGCGCCTGCGCCAGTCTTCAAAGGTCTTCTTCTCAGGCAGGTTGTAGAAGGAGTTGTTTATCTCGACTGTCGAGAAGTGATCCCGGTAGTGCTCGAGCCATTTCTTCTGCGGCAGGTCCTCCGGATAGAAGCGTCTCTTCCAGTGGTCGTAGATCCAGCCGGAGGTCCCGATGTGATAGCTTCCTCTTGCCACGCTTACCTCCCCGAGTGCGACCAACGGGCAAAAGGCTCATCAAACTTTCCTATACGAGGATCGCCTCGCGCCACGCTTACCTCCCCGAGTGCGAATCATGAATCTGTGGAGTGGGTCAGCGCAGGTCTCATGGTTGAAACGCTATCAGCCCGGCTCGGGGGAAGTCAACGGGCTGGTGGCGATTTGCTTCTCGCCCGTGTGCATGCCTCAAGATGCGGACGGTTAATTTCATTCTCGGTTCGGGGCTTGCTCCGATCGGCCGCTCGGGCAGGCCGACGGCCGTCATTCATGCCAGCGCGCCGTGCCCAATCCCGTCAGATGTCCGTGGCATGTTGTGTCGTGGGGAGGATAGTTTGAATCCGATCACCGAAAGAGGCGGCCCGGAGTGAGACACTGTTGCCTGTAGCGGAACGGTAACGGTTTCAGCCCACCTCAAGGGGCAATCAACAGACAGTACCCGGCGGGCACAAACGGTGTGGGTCTCATCCCAAATGTGCGGAGATCATCGGGACGAAAAAAGGGAGACCGACGGCGCGGTTTTCACCGCGAGTCGCCATGTCTCCAAAGCATTAGGGGCCGGAAAACCGGCCCCTAACCGAATCCCGACTAACCGGACTCATCTCAGCATGAGAAGTTTTTGAGTCTCGGCGGTTCCTTTATGTTCCACGCGCACGAAGTACACACCGCGACCTGCTTCGAGACCGGAGTCGGTCCTCCCGTCCCATGTGACCGTGTGGGTTCCGGCAGGCAAGCGGCCGTTGTGCAACGTCCTCATTAACCTTCCACCGGCGTCGAATACCCTCAGGTCCACATGGCCGTCCGAGTGCAGTCGGAAGTTGATTCTTGCTCCAAGGTCCAGTAGTGTAACCGAAGCCGTCAAGGAGGCGATGTCGTCCGAACCATGACCCGGGTTGATCACCCTGACGATATCGGATCCGGAGAAGCTCCCTCCGCCGATCAGATCGCCGCTCACCGTTACCTCCGCGTGCTCGCCGTGTAGGATCGGCGCCGAGTCAGTGCCGCGCTCCTTAAGCCACATTCGAGAGCTCTCGTCCGCCGCCAGCGCGCTTATGACGCTCTCGCGGCTGAACTTGACCATCCTGTCGGGGATGCCGTCTCTGTCGTGATCGCCCACGCTGGTCGGCGACAACTCGGCGGGTATCGAGCCGTTAAGCAGAACCGTGCTCACGTCTATGTCCCAAGGGTCGTGACTCTGTGGAAGTTCGAGATAGCAGGTTACGTACTTCCCCTTGCTCTTGAGGTTCAGTGTGTTGGGGTCGAAGTCCAGGGTTGCGACAATCTCCCCACACGAGCTCGTATTCGTGTACAGGTAGATGTGACTAGTGTCGTTGCCGAGCAGCACATCGGGTCGCCCGTCACCACTCATGTCACAAAGGCGCTCGGGGAACTTGAACCGACGGGTCGAGACAGGCGGACGGGTCTTCCACGCCGTCTTTCCCTCGGACAGAACGAAAACGCTGTCGCCCTCCAGGAGATAGACCGCGACCTCCTTGGGTCCGACGCAATCCGCATCTATCGGCAGCGGCGAGTGCGGTTTCTCTGAGAACGTGTGCGCCCAGGCTTCCGAACAGTCGTCGTCGACACATCGTAATGTGTTTCCCTCGATTGTCAGAAATTCCGGTTCTCCGTCACCGTCTAAGTCGTCTACGTGCCAGAAAGCTCCGAGGCCGCTACAGCACATGAGTTGCGTGCCGTCTCCATCGTAGGCGGAGATTCCGCATCCGGATTCGCAGCAGAAAACGGCGTCCGGTATGCCGTTATCGTCGATGTCCCAAAACCCGACTCTCCAGGCCTGGGCGTCGATTTGCCACATGAGGCTTCCGTCTCCGTCCAGCAGGACCGCCGTCGCCGGCATCGCGTCCCCTCGGGTCGAAGCGAGCACTTCATGGGCTCCGTCGCCGTCGAGGTCCGCGGTGTGCGTCACAGCATCGTCCGGAAGCTCGTACGTCCAGAGTCGGACGCACAGGCGCGGATCGAAGGCGTAGACAAGTGCCGGGCTAGCCCAATGAGTGTTGCTGTCCCACTCACTGCAGACAATCTCGTTGCAGCCGTCGCCGTCCAGATCTCCGAAACGGGGGCGGTCATGTCCGAGCCTATTCAGTGGAAAAACACACAAGACGGTACCGTCGTCGTCGTAAACGTAGAGATGGTGGTCCGCTGAATTGACGGCGATTTCGTCTTGGGGATCGCCGTCCACATTGCCGGCACTTATGGCGCCGTACCAACCGGTCATGCGATTCCAGAGTTGGGTCCCATCGTTGTCATAGGCAACGACTTCACCTCCCCACCAGATAACGACGAACTCGCACATCGGATCGGCATCGAGATTCGCCGTGCAGATCGAGTTGGGGGCGTCACCGTGAGGGCCTATCGTTCCGCTCAGGTCAAACGACACGTCCATGGCGGTTCCCGATCCGAGAGCCGGGTAAGCGGCAATGAACAACGCAACAAAGTGGACAATCAGCCATCGCGTCATTGGTAATCCCTCCTCCGCAGGGCGGCCGACGTGACCGCTTCCAAGAACTAGGAGCTCACACTCCGACTCTTCGAGATCTGTCGGATATCCACCACCTCCCCTCTCAAAGAATTCTGTTCGACGGCCGGCGCTTCCGGCCTTCTGGTCGTCTACGAGCAGCGCCGGTGTTGATATGTCGGCATGACGACAGTTGCACTTCGCGTGCCGGCCGGCATCCGCGCATCCGGGTTTGCGGGCCGTGGTTGGTAACTCTCGACACTTCAACCAAAAGAACCTCCGCGAGGTGAAAGCCCCGGTTTTGGAACGTGCAGGCATCGATACACGTGTGATCACGGCCGGCACCCCGGGCCGGTCGGGTAAGTTCTTGCAATAACGAGGCGCTCGGCGGGGATGCGGCGGGATGGCGAAGCCGACGGCACACGGGTGATTGCCAACTTGTGTTGGCGCGGGGCGGCTTCTGGTTGGCGCCCGAATAACCCACAGCCGACAACGTGGGACTGATACTCGGCGGGGCTGGGACCGGTCATCGGGGGCAACGGTAGGGGTGGTCGGTCGGGTGAGATGCGACAGTCGGCGGGTCCGTCCGTGGATCCGCTCTTGATTATCGATGTCTTATGCAGCAACAGAGGGGGTATTGCTCACAGAACCCAGGTTAAGGGCAACTTCCGTTTGCTTGGGTCCCGTGTCTTAGGTGTATCTTGCCGCGTCGGCGGGTTGAAGCGCTCTATGGACGGCCGGATTCGCCGAATCCGTGATCGTCGCCGGCTGGCTTGCCTCGTTTGCCTATGCCGGGGGAAGAAGGACACGGGCTTGTTCCGTTCGGTGGAGACGGATCGTGCTCTTGCGGGCTCACGGACGTATGTGATAACTTCCCCCATACGGGGAGGTTCCAATGCATCAGGCCATTCTGCGATTCGTCTCCTTGTCCTTTGTTCTCAGCGCCGTCCTTTCGTTCGGGCGGGTTGCGTCTGCTTCGAGGTCGCTCAGCCATGAGCTCGTTGTGCAGCACATTGACGCTCGTTCCATAAGGGATTTCTGGATAGGCGACTGCGATGGCGACGGAAGCGACGACTATGTCTCCCGAGGCATACCGGAAGAAGGTTACACCGATCGCTTGACTATGTTCAGTATTGCCGAGGGAAAGACCCAATCCATAGATCAGATAAACATCCCCAATGGCACGATCGGGGCCGTCCATGTCGCGGATTTGAACCTGGACGGCGAAGCCGAGATGCTCATAGGCCTATCCGACGGCCGGCGCGCTTGGGTCGAAGCCTGGCGGCCGACTCCAACCGTACTACTAAAGAAGTCGGCGATAATCGACACTCCCGATCGGAATGGTGACGGATTCTGGGACGGAGGCATTCAGCCGTGGGGGTCGGCCGATCTCGATTCAGACGGCATCCCAGACCTAATCTGCGATGTGACCGCCGGAATGGACGAAGAACCAAGATGCGTCGTCGTCTTCTCCGGGGCCACATGGGAGATTATCGGAAGGTACGAGTTGGCCGGGCCGGTGGGCAAACTGAAGGTCTGCGAACGCCCCTCCTCCCCTGATGTCTACATTATCCTCGGAACGACGGCCGTGAAGAACGGCAACCGCCTCGGTGAGTTCACCGACTATGACCGGCACCTATTTGTTCTAGATCGAGAGTGCAAGTACCTGTGGCACAGGCATCTTTCGGTGGGGCAGGTGAATTTGGGATTTGAGTGTGCCGACCTCGATTCGGACGGCAATATCGAGGTTGTCCTGTGCCGAGAATCGGCCGAAGGGGAGTCGGCGGAGCCGTACTGTCTGGAGAGTATTGAAGCCGGGACGGGCAACACGGCCAATTGCCTGGATCTGGCCGTCCAAATGAACGACATTGCTGTGGTTGATCTTGACGCGGACAGAGAATATGAGCTGATTGCCTCGGGCACAGATAACGTGCTCACTGTCTACGATAAGGAGCTCAACATCGTGAGGCGGTCGGAGCCTCAGCGAGGACCGGTTTCATTCCGCTGGGCCGGCGATACGAACGGGGACGGAACAGTGGAGATTGCCGCCGGAGTAGGCTCAAACACCCTGGTTATGTTCGATGAGGAGCTTAAGCCGATGGCAAGCCGGAGCTTCCCGACCAGGTTGGGAAAGGTGGTTTTCGTCCGGACCGGCCGTTCCTCCGGCTTGTTTTTGGCGCAGTCCGGCGGCCAAGTGACAATGATGAAGCTCACCCGGAATGTTTTCGGTGGAAGCTCTCCCGCATGGTTGGCATATTCCGCAACGCTGGGACTGCTAATCGGAGGTGCAGTGGGTGGAGCGTTGGTCTATCGGCGAGTTACGGCCAAAGCGGCGGCGGGAAAGCCGAAGTTTTCGCAGGCTCGCGACGAGCTTGTCGTTTCCCTGGCGGAATTCGGTCATAGCGGACTGGCGCGAAGTAACCTCGGGCGCTTGGCGCAGTATTGTGAGGCCCTGCCGGAGAAGGGCAGTCCTAAGCGCCCGGAGCACGAGCATCGCCTGGCTTCCATAATGAGAACGTACGACGAATTCACGCGCGGATTGTTGACGAACATAGACACTCTTACCGGCCGGTGGAATGAATCAGAAGGGCGACATTCGAAGTTGAACCGACATATCGCGACGCTGGAAGGGCTGCTTCCGCGGGGTCAAGATACCGCCTTGCTCGTGGCGTCGGCTCTACGCGAACCGGAGAGGCTGTCGTCGAGCGCGCGCATCGTGCATGATGAGATAGTCGCTCTCCGTCGCGAGCTGTTGGCCTCATATTCCACGGACGTCCCCGGTGTCATATGCAGTGTTGTCGCCTCCATGAGAGAGCGGCTGGCTGAGTACGGCGTTATGAACGTGTACACGTCGTTCGAAGGTCGAGGTCTGGCAGAGGTTGACGAAGACACCCTCAAAGCCTGCATGGAGATTCTGTTGATCAACGCCGCGGAGGCGATGGCGAAGTCCGAGAAACGCGAGGTTGTGATTGGAGTAGGGGATGAGGGAGACTACGTTTTCATAGATGTGAAGGACACGGGCTGTGGGATTGAGAAGGCTGATTGGGAGAGGGTCTTCGAGCGCGATGCCAGCACCAAAGGGGAAGGGCATGGGCTGGGTCTGTATCACGCGCGGCACACTCTGGGCAGACACAACGCTTCAGTGCGGGTTAGGGCAAGTTCCCCCGATCACGGCACGACTGTGACAATACGCATGCGACGGGCCGGGAGGGCGGCTTGTGATTCGGAAAGCAGGGACCGGTAGGGTGACTCGGATATGAAGCCGCGAATCTTGCTGATAGACGACGACGGGGTGTTTATTGAGGATCTGCTTCATCACTTGGGAGATCGCTTTGACTGGATTACACTGCAAAGCGGAGAAGACGCTCTGGGCGTGATTCAGAGGTCCCTGCCCGACGTGGTGCTTCTCGACATTGAGCTGGGCGGCGAGCCTAACGGGTTTCAGGTGCTCTCGAAGATAAGGAGTGAGGTGCCCAGAACTCCGGTAGTCATGGTCACGCGCCACGATCCGTCGCAAATGGGCGCGGATGCGTGGCGTCTCGGGGCGTTCGGGTACATCGAGAAGGGAAGCAGCATCGAGCACCTGGCGGCTCATATTGAACGTGGGATAGAGGAAGCGACCTTACATCGCGAGAATGAAGCGTTGCGGGAGGAGATCGCCGTAGCCGGCGGTCGTTTAGTCGGACAAAGCCCGGCGATGATCTCTCTGATGAATCGAATAGGCCAAGTGGCTCGCACGCCGAGCACGGTGCTCATATCGGGCGAATCCGGCACGGGCAAAGGAGTGATCGCCCGCGAGCTGCACATGAAAAGCCCCAGGTCGAAACAGCCTTTCGTGCGAGTGAGTCTGCCTGCTCTTGCCGAGAGCCTGATTGAAAGCGAACTCTTCGGACACGAGAAGGGAGCCTTTACCGGTGCCGTCGCCCGTCACGTGGGCAGCTTCGAGCGCGCCCATCGCGGTACGATATTCTTGGACGAGGTTGCCGAAGTCCCTCCGCGAGTACAGGCCAAGCTTCTAAACGTACTGCAAGACCGAGCCTTCGAGCGCGTCGGCGGGGCCGAGGAGATAACGATCGATGTCAGGGTAATAGCCGCTACCAACAAGGATATCGAGGCGATGGTCTCCAGAGGCTCTTTCAGACAAGATCTCTATTATCGTCTCCGGGTCGTCCCATTGGAGATTCCCCCTCTGCGGGATAGGAGGGACGATATTCCGCTTCTTGCTCAGGCCAAGCTTGACGAACTGGCAGTCAAGATGAATCGGGCCAGATGCAGGCTAAGCTCATCCGCACTCGATCGTCTCATTGCATGGGATTGGCCCGGCAACGTGCGTGAGCTTGAAAACGTGCTGGAAAACGCTTTGGTGCATTCGCAAGAGGACATCCTCGGGGAGGAGTTGTTCTTCGGCCTGGTCGGCTCGGCGTCGGCCGGAGTGGGATACGAAGACGCCAAGGCCGCGGCGATTAGAAGATTCGAGACAGACTACGTTGAGATGATGCTCAGGGATAGCGACCGGAACGTCAGCGAAACTGCGCGGCGAATGGGCTTATCAAGGCAAGGCCTTCAGAAGATGATGAAGAGACTGGGAATAAAGCGAGCGGAAGAGAATCCGGAGTAGGTCGGTCCCGGCAATGGCCTGCTTATTGCACTCGACTTGTTTTGGGCGGCGAGACGAGTTGAACACATCACAATAGGCGGGCGTTCTTTGACGGTGCTTTTGGTGGATGATGACGACACGCTCAGGCGGGATCTGGACTTGTTTCTCGGTCCGGACTATCAGCTGATATGGGCGTCCGGAAGCCGTCAGGCGATGATGTTGCTGGGATACGGAGTTGTCCACGACGCCGTCATACTCGATATCTGCCTTCCACCTTTCATCGCTGACGTTGAGGAGAGAGAAGGGCTCGAGCTTCTCTCTCTTTTTAGCGGTGAATTGCTTCCAGGCGTGCCCGTGCTCGTGTTGAGCTCATTGCCTCGTGCTGAGATTGAAGCTGATTGCTTAGAGCGCGGTGCTTGTGCCGTTTTGGAGAAACCTTGCTCCGTCGGCAAGTTAAGACAAGTCCTCAAAGATCTCATAGGAGGCGAAGCGGTTTGATCAACCACCCACTGCCGGTTCGACGCGCGGTACGGGTATGCGCCAATCACAACGGTTGGTGTGACAACTCGTGTTTGCGCTTCTCGCCGGACCACGATTCCGAAAAGCTTCGGCCCTTTTCATTGGAGCTACAGGCGGTTGGCTTCAATTGGTCGAAAAGGACGGGGTGAAATGCTCGACGGCCTGGGGTTCTCGGGTCTCGCTGAGTGGCTTCCGGCGAAGCATCATCTCACGCTCACAGGGCCGGCCTATGCCCCCTACCACAGCCTCCCCGGCAGGGGGGGACAGGCAGAAACCGGCAGGATAGCGACAAAATCGCTCCTTGCGTCAAACCCACATCTCCTGTAGTATCCGGGTAGCAGAGCCTACACACAGACCCCGGGACGTGGGTAGCGCGCCCACTCCTTCCATTCCTCTGGATTCAGGTGACGAAGGGAGGCGGTTGACGATGGAGAAGGTGAACTTGAATTGGGGGGAGCTGCCTTTCGGATACAGTCCCACCGACTGCCACATCGAGTATCGTTTCAAAGACGGAAGCTGGGATGAGGGGAAGCTCGTCGATCACGATAGGCTGGATCTGAGCATCTCCGCCACCTGTCTGCACTACGGCCAAGAGTGTTTCGAGGGGGCGAAAGTCTTCGAGACGAGGGACGGCCGCGCGCTTGCCTTCAGGATTGAAAAGAACGCCCAGCGAATGGCGCACTCGGCGAAGACGGTCCTCATGGAGCCGCTTCCCGAAGAGAAGTTCGTCGAGGCGGTGTTCAGGGTCGTCGATGCGAACAGGCGCTTCATACCGCCGTTCGGCAGCGGGGCGAGCCTGTACGTCAGACCGTTGCTGATAGGGACTTCGCCGCTAATAGGCGTCAAGCCGTCGTCGGAGTACTTGTTCCTTATCTTCGTCTGTCCCGTCGGGCCGTACTTCAAGTCGGGTCTGAAGCCGATCAAGCTCATCGTCGAGGAGGAGTTCGACAGGGCCGCGCCCGATGGAGTCGGCCACGCCAAGGTCGGGGGCAACTACGCGGCGGGACTGCGCGCCTCAAGGAAGGCTAAGGACGGAGGGTACGCGGAGGTCCTCTACCTCGATGCGGCCAAGAAGGAGTATCTTGACGAGTCCGGTCCCGCGAACTTCTTCGGGATCACCCCGGACAATAGATACATAACTCCGGAGTCTCCATCCATCTTGAAGAGCATCACCAATATGAGCCTCAGGACCTTGGCCGAAGATATGGGAATGGGCGTCGAACAGCGGCCCGTGCACGTGAACGAGATCTTCTATCTCAAGGAGGCGGGATGCTGCGGGACCGCCGCGGTGATCACTCCGGTGAAGAGCATCACCTACAGGGACAGGACCGTCACCTACTGTGAGACCGACGAAGTCGGCCCGGCTTCCAAGAAGCTCTACGACACGCTGACCGGGATTCAGAACGGCTCCATAGAAGACAAGTACGGATGGACGGCCGAGATCCCCGCGGCGTCAAAGGTGGGCAGCTAGGGCCGGGCGGCTGGGTCCTGCCAGCCGCGCACGATGAGTACTATTGTAGCCGCCGGTAGGCTGTTGCCGGATTAGCGGAGGTCGCATGACTCGGCCTCCGCTGATTTCGGTATGGTTCCCCATGATGACCCACATCCGCGCCGTGATCGTAGCGCCGATCAAATGCCTTGTTGCGGTCCCCGTCTTTGGAACTTCACTCCAACTCGGCCCCGGTTCAAAAGACCTCCCCGGCTCCAGTTTAAGAAACCCCGACGCCTCAAACAGCTTGACATGACGCCACTTTCGTGGTATATTACCCCTCTAGAATAAGATAAATCCCATTTCGAAAGGGGGTGATTTCCCGGATTCGAGCGGGCGGCTGTGCCCGGTCTTTTATGTTCTGATTCTTGTCGCGACAATCCCCTCCGGACTCGGTGAACCCGATACGGTTCACGGGAGGATTTGATTCATGAAGACCAAGGTAATGGTAATCTGCGCACTTTTAATTCTAGTGTCTGGAGTCTCCCAGGCTGCCCAGAAACACCCTGCGAAGATCAGTGTGACGAGGATCGAATCCGTTCCGCAGGTCATGAACGGCGCCGACGTCGCCGCTCCGGTGAACAACGTCTGCAGTGTCGGTAACCTCAATTCGAATTGGGCTATCTCCGGCTGGCTTTGGGGCGATGAAGTATACTCAACTTTCGCTGATCCCTCGATTTGCGGGTGTCCCGGCACCGTTGCCGCTCTGACGGTCAACTTCGTCGTCAATGTCACGGCGGGTATTGAGTCCTGCGATCCGCCGGTCATGAGTGTCGACATAAGAAGCGTCGAGTGGGACGGTGGTTGCGCCAAGCCGGGCGACGAGATATTCTGCCAGTCCGGAGCCTTCACAATCGGCTATCCCGGTCCGGGAACATACTTGGTTAGCCTTCCGTTGCCGCCCTGCGCCCCGTTGCCGCCCGGACCTTTCTTTGTATCCATGGAGTATATCGGACCTGTGTGCGGATCCGTCCAGGTGGTGACCGACGATTCGCCCGAGGCCTGCAACTCGTACAACGACTGGGGCGAAGGGTGGGTTGACCTTGTCGCCGATTACGGCTTCCCGGGCAAGCTCACGCTGTTTGCCGACGTGGAATGTGCCTCTCTTGCGGCCACGGTCGACATCGATCCGAACACGCTCAACCTCAAGAGCAAGGGCAAGTATGTCACGTGTTACATAGAGCTGGACGGAGCCGACCCGGCGGAGATCGACGTGAGCACGATTCTGCTGAACGGCATGATTCCGGTCGCCGGAGCGCCGATCGATCCGCAGCTCGGCGACTACGACATGGACGGAGTGCCCGACCTCATGGTCAAGTTCAGCCGGAGCGCTCTCATAGCTAGCCTTGCCCCCGAGTCCGCCTTGCGGCTCGATGAGCGCGGGATGGACGCGGCTCTTGAGCACGGCGACATGCACGATATGATCGTCACGGGCGAGCTTCTCGACGGCACGCCCTTTGAGGGCACGGACTCCATAAGGATAATCAATCCCGGCGGCGGAAATGAAGACGCGGATACCGGCGGCCAGGCGGAGTTTGAGGTCTATACGACCCCGGCCTCCGGGGCGGCCAGGATCAGCTTCAGCCTGGATGCGGCCGGCAATGTAAACCTGCGTGTCTTAGACGCGGCCGGCAGGCTCGTGAGAACGCTGGAGAGCGGCTACAGAGATGCCGGAACCCACTATGTCACGTGGGATCGGAAGACGGATGACGGCGGAAGGGCCGGATCCGGCGTTTACTTCATCAAGCTCGAGAGACAAGGCGGGGTGGAAATGCAGAAGCTTCTCGTAGTCGAGTAGCTTAACGTGCCCTGAGAAAACCGGAAACCTCGGGAGGATGTTCGGCCCGGGAAGCGGCACAGTCCGTCTCCCGGGCCGTCTTCTACTGCATTCACATGCATTCCTTACCCGTCCGGCACGGGGAGGCCCATTGCAGTCGCCGATCGGCCGCATCCTACGACGGTCGAGCACGGGGGTACCTTGTTTTCGTCTCGGGTTGAGCGCAGCCCGACAGTAGAGTGGCGGGACGCGACTTGCAGTTGCCTGACCGACGACGACCGTTTTTTCCGAGAATTGTCAGTGTCGCTGATCAGTTGCCGGTGGACTACTGCCGGGTTTGCGGAGGTTGCGTGAGAAGATCCTCGTCAACCCCGCGACGGTTCACGACTGTCTAGGAAGACCGGATGTTCCATGCCGGCGCCATCCCGGTTATGCGTGCCCGCCGGGATCCCCCTCCCGTACCCGCTCTCTCACCCTCAAGGAATCGTTGCCGTGGTTTCGTATCATTCACCTCCTAGGGCCGGGCGGCCCACATGATACTACCTCGTCAACGTCATCTTCTTTGAATCGCTGAAGCCCGGCAGCTCCAGTACGTAGAAGTACGTCCCCGAAGGGAGGCTCGCGCCTGCGGCGCTCCTCCCGTCCCACATTTCCACGTAGCGGTCGGGGCGGCGCTCTTCGTTGACAAGCACTCTCACCAACCGGCCCTCGGCGTCGAATACGCGTAGGCGCACGTGTCCCGCCTCTTTGATCGAGAACCCGATGCGTGTGGACGACGGGAACGGGTTCGGGGTGTTCTGGAAGAGCGCATCGGTCGAGTGTGGTCGCTCTCCGGGGGTCCCGGCGATCATGTCGGGAGTCAGTAGCGCGAAGAAGCTCTCGTTCTCGTGTACATCGATCGCAGAGACCTTGTAGTAGTACTCCCCTCCGAAGTAACCGGTGTCCACGTACGAGGTGTCCGTGGCGGTGCCGATGCGGGTGAGATCGTCCGGCACGAAGCCCTCCGAGGCGCCCCGGTATATGGCGTAGTGATGAAGATCGACCTCGGTGTTCGGGTTCCAATGCAGGTGAAGGTCGCAGCAACCCACAACCTCGGCGGCCGGCGCGGCGGGCGTGCAGGGCGAGAGATTGTCCACCGAGTAGCCGCTGTCCGGGGCCGAGTTCCATACGTCTAGGAACCCGCTTCCGTGCGCCGATACGCAGAAATACTCCATGCCGCCATCTACGCTTGTCGAGTCGCGGTGGGTGTCGGCCGTGAAACCGTACTCGGGCCAGAGGTTGGCCTCCACGGTGCCGACGAGCCCCCAGTCCAATCCGGCCTCGGAATAGTACGCTTTGCCGGCCAGATCAGCCCTCGCCTGCTTCGGGCCGGCAAGGCCGACGCCGTAGCTTTCCATCGAGAGCATCTCGGGTGGGCTCAGCGCCCGCCACACGGAGTAGTGAGTTATTACGAGATCGGGCCAGGAGTCCAGGCGGCTTGGACCAAAGGCAACGCGCACTTGCCCTCCCTGGTCGCCCGGCACATCGTCGATGGAGATAATCCAGGGCGAGGGATATCCCCAGTGTCCCTGCCTGGTCATTCTCTGCGCGTAGATGTCCTCCAGACCGGATCGCTTGTCCGTCCATACTATGATCGCGCCTCCCTCTCCGTCGGAGGCCATTGTGGGATAGTTCTGGTCATTCGGCGCCATGCAGACGGGCACGCCGTTTGCCTGCCACTGGACTGAGCCGGATGCACTCACAATCTGCGCGTATATGTCGGAGAAGCCACCGCCCCGGAAGTCAAACCAGGCGACTATGGCCCCGCCCGCGCCGTCCGAGATGAGCTCCATCCTAGACTGCTGGGCCGGGGCATCGCACAGGGTGATGCCGTCGGCAGTCCATTGGGCGGTACCCGAGATATCCAAGCGCTGAGCATAGAGGTCCCAATTGCCGTTTCTGAAGTCGTTCCACGCTATGATCGCACCGCCGTAGCCGTCGGATACAACCTGAGGCTCGTCTTGCGACGCGGAATCGGTGCAAACGGGCACGCCGTCGGTGGTCCAATCGGGAGAGCCCGAGAGATTCATCTTCTGTGCGTAGACGTCGGAACTTGCGTTTCTCAAATCCAACCAACAGATGATGGCGCCGCCGGAGCCGTCGGAAACGATTCTTATGTCCTCTTGTTCCTGCGCGGCCGTGCACACCGGCTCGCCGTTGACGGCCCAAGAGACGATGCCGCCGGGGGACACGTGTTGAGCGTACACGTCGCCGGCGAACCCGGCACGAAGGTCACGCCAGGCGATGATCGCTCCCCCGACGTCGTCCGTAGCTATCACCGCACCAACCTGGTCATCCGCAGCCGTACAGATGGGGACACCGTCGACTGTCCACTGGGGTACCCCGGCGCCGGACACCCTCCGTGCGTAGATGTCATAGGCGCTGCCCCGATCATCCCGCCATGTCACTATTGCCCCAAAGAAGCCGTCGGACACGAGTCTTGGGTTCTCCTGATTCGCGGTATCCGTGCAGAGGGCCACTCCGTTGGCCGTCCAGAGGGTCGTTCCGCCGGCGTCCACACGCTGGGCATATATATCATAATTTCCGGCTCTGCCGTCGTGCCAAGTGATTATTGCTCCCCCTTCGCCGTCCGGGACTATCCGGGGGTACCACTGGTGGCCCGATGCCGTGCAGATGGGCACGCCGTCGATCGTCCAAATCGGCGCGCCGGAAGCCTCAATATGCTGTGCGTAGATGTCATACTCTCCGTTGCGATGATCATGCCAGGTTACGATGACACCCCCGCCCCCGTCGGAGCAGGCAGTCTGGGACACCTGGACGTCGGTCGCCGTGCAGACGCCGACACCGTTCTCGATCCACTGCGCCCGGGCATCCCGTGGTGACAGCGCAAACGTGATGAGAGCCGACAATGTGATGATGAGTGTGGGCTTGACGTGTTTCACGGTGGGCCTCCTTGTTGAGGGACTCTGTCGTCGGTGGCTTAACGAGGTTGTTGGAAGCCGGCGGAGGTGTTGGGATCCTGGACTTGTGGAACCTCCCTCCGGATCGGGCGCGGCGACCGTCCGTGGTTGCTCCGTCCGTCGGCCCGCACGGCTTTCATATCGAGAGCAGTCGACGAGGAGAAAGAGATCTGTCTCTTTTCAACCGCAAGCTGATGTAATATACCACAGATCAGCGGTAATATCAGGGCGAATGATGTGCCGGACTTTGCCCGAAAAGTGGTCAATAGAAACCGCAATCAGCGGTCGCTTTCCTCCGAATTACTGGTCGATAATTCCCGAATTGGGTGGTCAACAATTCCCGAAATCCGCACTACGCGATCTTCCTGCGAATCTGCATCACCACTATTCCAACCAGCACCAGCAAGCTGATCCCCAAGATCAGCGTCTGCCATATCACATCGATACGTTCGACCGAGAAGGCCCACGAAACGACTCCAAGAAGGACTGGAATTGCCATTACATACGCTCTTTGCCAGAGCAGGTGCTTAACGCTTCTATAGACTCGCACAACGTCGCCGGGGTGCACATCCAGCTTCTTTCTTTGGTCCAGGTCGATGAGAATCCAGGGTAAATCCGGGTATGTGCTCGCTGTCTTGAAGGAAGTCGTCTGCTCGCCCTTCCGCCTTACGTCGGCCTGACTCTCCGCCTTGCTCTTCATAAGATGGAGCCCCAGTTTCTCGACTACGTGGGGGTACTTGTCGCTATGTCCAAGTTCGCCGGAACGATACGCAATGTCTCCGTCTTCAAGCGGAAGGGCGCGCACAACGGCATGTCTTTCAACAGGGTGCACCTTCTCAATAGAAGCGATCTCGACGAAATCTCCGTTGGCAATTCCCAGCGTGTCGAACACCGAGCGTTTAATGCGGCAGACCGGGACCTCCATGTCATCGTAAAGCGAGGCATATACACGCATGAGTTTAGGTTGGATCCCTACTATGCGGGAGAATAGGTCCACCAACCATTTCCGGAAAGACCGTTTCATTGAGAAGGGTACAATGCTGACTTTGTTCTTCTCATTGATCAACTCCCGCTTGCCCCCGACCTCCACCGCACGATCGTACTGCTCTTTCAAAAGAACGCCCAATGCGACTCTTAAGGTTTGGTCTATTCTCACTGTGTTTGGTTCAACGAAGTAGTCTGCTTCTCTCTTGCTGAGTTTGTGCAACCAAGCCTTGACCCTCAGGCGATTTCGTGTCTGGTCGCCGTCTTTCTTGTCGCGACCAAACGCCGGATAGACTTTCTCCAAGACAACCCATTTCGCGTTCCTGAAATACGGGGAGGACAGATCCTCGTCCGAAAGCTGAACGATATACTCTCGCTTTCCCTCCGGGCGACATTCCGTCATATACACATCTCTGTCGATGCTGCCTTCATTGGGTTTCACAGCATGCCCCCGGCCTCGCTGACTATCCGGCGCAGTGTTCTTTCTCCCAAGCCGCCGGCCTCGGTAGGCAACAGGTAGTCGATGATCTCTTCGCCGGACATGGTTGGATTGGTTTCGATTAGTCCGGCGATTATGGTGGCGAGATACTCTTTGCTGGGCCGAAGGCGCCGGCTGGGGGGCGCGTCACTTCGCCTAGTGAAGGTATAGACGGGTTCACCGTCGAGGTCATCTAGATGGATGAGTCTTCCATACCATGAGTCACTGACGATTCTAGATTCACCTCTCTCCAGAGAGGGAAACGTATCAGCCAGCCTGCCGACCGGCGCTCTGTTCTCCTGGGCGAATACGTCCTCAAACTGCTCTCGGGTGATCCTGTAGATTCGACCCAAGGCCCTCCGCTGCGGCTTCGGGGCTATCTCGATAAAGGCAACGCCCAGATTATGCCAAGCTTCAGACCTCTCGGCGAAATAGAGTTGTCTGTCGATCTCGTACGGTTTCTTGTCCGTGGGGAGAGACTGATCTCTTGCACCTGGGTTGTTATGAGTGCTGCCTGGAGCCACGCCGCCGGAGATGTAGCACAGGAAACGTCCGTACAGCAAGTTCGAGCCATAGCTCGCGTACCAAAGATATGTAGACATATTGTCCCCCTGGCGTCGGACAGCTTGGGAACCAAGACAACCCTGCTGGAATTACTGTTGCGACTTCTTATTCTAGCGTACACGTGTTCTCGTTAACAAGATTGAATGTAGTCCCACGACAAACTGATGGAGATAGCCGGGAACGGTGCGAATGTCGTAATTACGGATGCCTGGAAATCTAATCCTCTTGGCAAGACCCTGAGCAGGAACCTTGATAGGGTTGGCCGAAATGCAGGGTCCCATTCAAAATGGGCGGGCAGGTCTTAATGAATAGAGTTGCTAAGATGGGGCATTCTACTGATTACCATCATCTGGCATACGGGGTGGAGCACATCCGCATTAACTCCATGGATGAGGCGGAGTCACAAGGCTATAGAATCTGCCCAGTCTGCTTTGGAGATAAGCTAAATATTAAGTGGCCGCGGCGGGATCGAGCGGATGCTGAGTTACCCGGCGGCGATCAAGGTGTATCTGTGCACGGTGCCCTGCGACATGTGCCGCAGCTTCAACGGGCTCTTCCACCATGGACAGAGCGCGAATCCTGAACCACCTTCGCCGGCACATCTTGACAACTCGTTATCCCGCAAACTAGTATCGACGGTTGGAGGACCACGCGGAGGGATGGCCGAGTGGTTTAAGGCGGCGGTCTTGAAAACCGTTGAGCGAAAGCTCCGTGGGTTCGAATCCTACTCCCTCCGCCAGAGCGGGGTCAGGCGAGTTCCTGCCGGCAGCGGCCTATGTGTAAGCGAGCTTGGGTTTGAGCGACTGCGGCGAAGGCGGGCAAGAAGTAGAATCAGCTTCGACGGATCCGGATACAGCTCCAGCTGATGCGGACTGGAAGCAGGATCGGCTCAGGTGGAATCACTTGATGATGGATCGGCTCCGTCCGAGGCGGAAACGGATCCCGAGGAACATCTCAGAGGGGTTGGCGAGGGAAGCTTCAGGAGGCACCTAGCGTTGCCTCCTTCTTCGTGCTAGAATGGCATCCACATGAAGTAGGGCATCTTGGCAGGAGAGGTGGCCGAGCTGGCTGAAGGCAGCCGCCTGCTAAGCGGTTGTGGGGAGAAATCTTCACCGAGGGTTCGAATCCCTCCCTCTCCGCCAGTCAAGAGCCGAGCAGAAACGTGAGACGCGCGGGCCCTAGCCCGCGTTGGTCTTTCGCGCCGGAAGCACGGGGCAGCTAACCAAACCGCATTGCAGTCCGGGAGTGTACATCGGCTGGGGGGTATGGGCAGAACCCGGTCGCACAAAGGCAGGCTTACGTTCCGGAGGTGGCCGAGGCTGGCCGGAGGCAAGATCTACTCGGGAACGTGCCGTTCAGCGCAGCCCGATAACCGCATGGAGCCAATCACCTTCCGGTCTTTCGACTCTTCTTGAACCGGGCCCCGGTCTTCTGTATCATACCTATGGATCGGCCCTGAGCCGGAAGCCCGGCGTGCGAGCGCCACGCCTTCCCGCGGGCCATCCCCTGAAATCCGCAAACGGTCCTCCGACGGGTGGATCTATAGATGAAGGTGCGCCCATAGTTCAACTGGATAGAGCGTCTGACTACGGATCAGAAGGTTGGGGGTTCAAATCCTCCTGGGCGCACCATTTCCTTGGCATCCGGCCGCGTTTAGCTCGCGCTTGGGCCGTGCGCGGTCGCAGACGGGCCTACGCCCGGACCGGGTGTATCGAGGAGCCGGTTTGACGAGATGCGCCCGCCTAGCAGACACAAAGCCGACGAAGGCGGGCGACCGTGACCTTGGAGACCGTCCTCACCTGAGGAATGCACAGGGGGGAAGACTTATGAAGAGAACCTTGTTGCTTTGCATCGCGCTTGCCGCTCTTGTCGCCGCCATTGGCGGCTGCGGATCGTCCCAGGCGCCGCCGCCCAATGTGGACATGCTCTACCTTGACCCGGAATTCGACACGATGGATATCCGGATGATCGGGATATTGCCTCTCGCGAACACGACGGGCGAGGCCGATGCAGAGAGAATCCTGGGCAACGCCATCGAAGCAAACCTGGCATCGAGGACGGATTACTCGTTCATGACGGCACAGATGCTCAGGCGGAAGTGCTCAGCCAGCGGGCTCTCTCCCGATCTGGAGTCGTTTCGCCGGCAATGGGTCCACACGAGGAAATATGACTCCGCTCTTGGGCGCAAGCTCGCCAATGAGCTAGGGATCGACGCCTTTCTTGTGGGAGAGGTGACCAAATGGGAGGCGGTGGATCTGCCAGCTACGCAGACCGGTTATCCTCACTCGGACGTGAGCTGCAGGATGCTTCTCATGCACGGCCGCACCGGGAACAAGCTCTGGGAGGGCGTGAGCGATAAGGTGGTGAAGGGTCCTTACTTCGATCCGTCGCAGGAGGAGATTACGGGTTACGTTGATGAGGCCGGGATCGCGAGGGGCTCAGGCGGTCAACCGGTACGCACGGTTGAGGCTCCCCTCATCAGGGAGGTGGCGACCCAGGTAGCCGGTGATCTCGTAAGAGCGCTGCCCGAGAAGAAGGGCGCCGAAACCGAAGCCGGCACCGAGGAGACCGAGTAAGAGTGAGGTTTCCTGAGCATCACGGAGCCCGGCCGGCGTCTCTGTACGATGCGAGCCGGGGCCGCGAGTGCCTTGTGAGCATCGCACCGCGCCTGATATTTGCGAGGACTTTGTTTGACGGCCAATGATGAAAGCGTAAAGACCCGGTGGATGAAGACTGCCCTCGCCGAGGCCAAGAAGGCTCGGGCCGAGGGCGAGGTTCCCGTAGGGGCGGTTGTCGTCAAAGAGGGCGCCGTGATCGGCAGGGGCCACAATCAGGTCGAGGGGCTCAAGGACCCCACGGCCCACGCTGAGATACTGGCCATAGGCGCCGCAGCGACTACGATCGAGTCATGGCGGCTTGAAGGCGCTACGATATATGTGACGTTGGAGCCGTGCACGATGTGCGCGGGTGCGATCGTTCTGGCCAGGCTTGATAGGTTGGTGTACGGGGCGAGAGATCCGAAGGCTGGGGCGTGCGGGACGCTGATGAACGTGCCCCGCGACGAGCGGCTCAATCACCTGGTGGAGATCGAACCGGGTTTCATGGAGGGGGAATGCTCGTTCCTTCTCAGGTCGTTCTTCGAGGAGCTTAGAAAGAAGAACGCGGCGGTGTAGGCGGGGCGCCGGCGCGTTCGCGCGCCTGGGAGCCTGCTGTTGCCAAGTTGGGTCGGTGTCAGGGTAACCGGTATGGCGCAGCTTATCCGCGCCCGGGTCCCGATGCCGGCGAGATTGGGCTCGGCGTCCGAGTAAGCCGGGCGTTGCCGGTTGCGGCTGGAGAACGGTGCCGTTCAACCAGGGAAACAAAACGAAGAAACGCGGAGAGATGCGAGAGCTGGCTGAATCGGGCGGTCTCGAAAACCGCTGAGCGGGTAACCGCTCCGAGGGTTCGAATCCCTCTCTCTCCGCCATTACAATACACGAGAGGTGGAACTTGGGTCGGGGTGTTCCCGGCCGGTTGGTGCTTAGGCGAGTAACCTAGGGAGGCCGGTGCGGCGCTTTGATACGCCGGAGCGCGGTTTGACGGCGAAAGCCCCAAATAGAACAGGCCGGGCCCGGCGGGATTTCGAAGCCCGGTGGGCAAATCCCGATCGTTAATCGTGAGCGGAATCCGCGACCACTAGTATCGGCTGGATCAGTAAAGGCCCGCGGAGAGATGACCGAGTTGGCCGAAGGTGCACGATTGGAAATCGTGTGGCTGGTTAATAGCTGGCCCGAGGGTTCGAATCCCTCTCTCTCCGCCAGACCGACGGCGTGCCGACGCTATATGTTCCGAGAGGTTTCCGCTCGCGGGGCGCTCCCGCGGAACAGTGCTTTGTGGGCCGAGCGCCTACTGCCCTTCAGGCGTTCGGCCGGGTGGGAGTGATTGACTACCGCCCACTGGCCGCCGCCGAAGTTCTGGAATACTCTGCCGGCTTGGTGTAGACTATCGGGACCGTTGTCCGGCCGGCATCCGGGGGCACGGGGCGGTGGGATGATCAACCCCCTGTTCGGCGCCGAGTATCCGCTAGCGTGCCGAGCCGGAGAAACCTGGGCCCATGGGGGCAACTTCGAAACACGAATGACGACATCAGGGCTTCTGTCCGGGCCCTTTTTGTGACGATACCGGTGGGGATGTAGCTCAGTTGGGAGAGCACCTCGTTCGCAACGAGGGGGTCGGCGGTTCGAATCCGCTCATCTCCACCAACGCAAAGAACTCCAACCATCATCCAAGCCGCCCTCCCCGGGCGGCTTCTGCAATAATGCCAGCGTGTTAAGCGAGGTCCTCGCTAGGCAGTGGGACTGGCGGTGCCTTCCGAGGAGTCAGGTCCGGGAGGACGCTCCCCAGCTGAGAAGTCTTTGGAATATGCTGCCTCAGAGGGGCCCTGATTCCTATGTTGGATGGTATCCATTGCTACAATCTATGGTATTAGTGAAATGACCCACGGGTCCTTGACCATTCTCCTGGCCCTTAAGCTCCATAAATACAATCCATTACATGAACAGATGGGCCTCGCCCGGGGCACTGGTTTCACTCTGATGGGTATATTCACCATACGGTGAAATCACCTCTTAGTGTGAAATTGTGGTTGACAATCCCGGCGTGAGCCATAAGTATCGGTAGAGCGGGCACAGAAGTCCGTCCCCTCACCCGGAGGTGGAGAGACATGGAGGACATGGCGCGAAAGCGAAAGGAAATGGCGGTAGAGGCGCTCCGGAACTGTTTCGAGCGGGTCCCGTTCGCCAAGATTGAGTCTGTCGAGGACGCCGGCGGAGACATCGAGGCCGCCCCCGATCTGAGGGTGACACTTTTAGTCCCCGAGGGGAAAAGGCAGCTGGCGGTTGCGATCAGGAACAACGGAGAGCCTAGGATCGCCCGGATCGCGGTCAGGGATTTGTTGGACTGGCGACAGGAATTCCCCGGCACCTACGGCGTCTTCGTGGCCCCGTACATCTCCCAGAGGTCGGCCGGGATCTGTGCTGATGAAGGTGTCGGATACGTGGATTTCGCGGGGAACTGTAGGATCTCCTTTGGACAGGTGCTCATTGAGCGAGAGGGCAAACCTAATTTATTTGTGCAAAGGCGGGGACTACGATCGGCATACTCAAAGAAGGCGGCACGGGTTTTGCGTGTGTTGCTGAGTCGACCGAAGGAGGCCTGGAAGGTCCAAGATCTTGCCGAGGAGGCGGATGTAAGTATTGGGCAAGTTTCGAAAGTCAAGAAGCTACTGAACGATCGGGAGTTTATTAGTGAGGAACGCGTTGGCTTCAGGTTGCGGGAGCCGGAAGCGTTGCTAAAAGACTGGGCACGGAACTACACGTACAAGAAGAACCGAGTCCGCGAGTTTTTCTCTCTTAAGAGGCCTGCTGAAATCGAGGAGGACATAAGCAGGGTTTGCGACAGCGGGGGCCTACTCTATGCACTCACTGCGTTCTCAGCGGCTGCCCGGTTGGCTCCGGCCGTTCGCACGGAACGTGTGTTTGCTTATGTGGAGGATACTACGGAGGACATCGAAGGCCTTCTCAATCTTAGAAGGGTCTCCAGCGGGGCGAATGTCAGCCTGCTGACGCCGTACGATGAAGGGGTGTTCTATGGACGTAAGGAGGTGGACGGTATTCTGGTGGCGTCTCCGATTCAAGTTTACCTGGACTTGGCTGGATTCAGGGGTCGCGGCGAAGAGGCCGCGGAGGTCTTCTTGAAGGAAGTGATAAGCATTGGATGGTAACTCGAAGAGATTACAGGGCTGAGGCTGTTCAGGCCGCGAAGTCGGTTGTGATAGAGATCTTCCACCTTCTCAGAGAGTACTCCGGCGATGTTGTGTTTGTCGGGGGGTGGATACCCGGACTGATGCTCTCCGGTGCGGAGCGAGCGCACATCGGGAGTATGGACGTAGACCTCGCCTTGAACCACCGCAAGCTTCAGGACGAGGGGTACAGGCGAATCCGGAGGCTAATGCTGGACAGAGGATATGAGCAGGGCAAACAGCCCTACATCTTCCTCCGTCGAATACAGGTTGGTGACGGTAGCTTGACCGTTGAAGTCGATCTGCTGGCCGGGGAGTATGGAGGAACCGGCAAGAGGCGCAGGCATCAGAGAATACAGGTCGAGACATTGGCACGTAAGGCGAGAGGATGTGACTTGGCGTTCGAGATAAACCCGATGGAGATGCTGGTGGAAGGAGTCCTTCCGGGAGGCGGCAAGGACTCAGCAACCGTCCGACTTGCATCGGTGGTGACGTTTTTGGTCATGAAGGGCATGGCACTCGACGCACGACTGAAGGAGAAGGACGCATGGGATATGGACTTCGTCCTTCAGAACTACCCCGGCGGTCTCGAAGCCTTGGTGCTGGAACTACGACCCCATGTCGGCCACGCTCTGGTCCGAGAGGGACTGCAGAAGATCGGCAAGGCTTTCTCCTCCACCTCGGGAGTTGGGCCCACATTCGTTGCGGATTTCGACGAAATCGAGGATCGGGAAGAGCGGCGACGTGTGCAGAGGAGCGCGTACGAGCGAGTCGACTATTTGCTTCGCATGTTGGGCGTGAGGGGCGGAGAGCCTTAACGGCGAAGAGAAGGTAGTCACGACCGTGGATCGGAATAGAGAACTCGAAGAAGCCCTTGCGGAGTGCGCCCGGCTTCGGGATGAGAACCGCAGACTGCGGTTGCTACTGAAGCACTCCGAGGAGCGGGAGGCGATCGCCGTTGTCCGCCACGCACAACCTCCCGGCGATCGCTGACGGGCTCAAGCCAAGCTGATGCAGCTGGACTTCGTCCGGCTGGTATCCAAGCGGGTTCTTGAAGTGCACAAGGCCAGCCGAAGAACAAATTATCGGCTATTCGGGTCATCCGAGGCTCCTAACGGCCGATCTTGTAAGCCATTGACTAACACTGGTGTTTGCACAACCACCTCCAGAGAACCCCCGACCGAGGCTTCGAATTGATTGCGTCCGGGTCCACCACTTAAATTATGTAATTACAATTAATTAACTACAAGTGACTTGAGGCCTCCCCTCCAAAATCTGTCCGGAATTGGAGGACAGAATTCGCTTGATATGTCCTTCTATGAAGGATAGTATTGGACTATGCGTGATATCCTAAGCCAACTCATAGACGACTTCCTTGAGCGGGATCTTCCGGTCCCGATCAGAAGGGATCGGCGTGCCCCCGAGGTTCCAGGCAGAGCCGTTACCGTGGTAGGCATGCGGCGTGTCGGTAAGACGTGGTTCTGTTACCAGCGAATGCAGGATCTGTTGGCTCGGGGGGTCCCCAAACAGCGCCTGCTTTACTTGAACTTCGAGGACGACAGACTTCTGGAGTTCCAGTCCAAGGACTTCCAGACCATCTTGGATGTCTACTTCGGCCGATTTCCCTCCCACAAGGATGAAGACTGCCACCTTTTCCTGGACGAGGCTCAACGGATCGAGGGGTGGGAGATGTTCGTCCGTCGCGTCTTGGATACGGAGAGGATGTCGGTCTGGATCACCGGTTCTTCCTCCAAGCTCCTGAGCAAGGAGATCGCGTCGAGCTTGCGCGGGCGGTCCTTTCCGGTAGAGCTATTCCCCTTGTCCTTCTCGGAGTTCCTGAGGTTCCAGAGGGTCCAACCCCCACCGCCGGGGGGATTGGGAGCAAAATCCCGGGCCGTGCTGCGAAACATGGCGGGGCGCTACCTCGAGTGGGGCGGTTTCCCTGAGGTTCAATTCTCAGATGATCGGGAGCTCCGGCACCAGATCCTGCGGAACCATATGGACGTGGTCCTTCTCCGCGACATAGTAGAGCGGCATTCGGTATCCAACGTGGTTGCTTTGCGACGGCTGATCGCCCATGTCCTGAGCGCCCCTGCTACGCGGTTCAGTGTAAACAAGTTCTATAACCATCTTCGAGGTCAAGGTGTCAGTTGCAGCAAGGACACTCTGCACGAGTATCTGGATCACTTGAGTGACGCCTATCTCCTACATCAGGCGTCGATCCATTCCCGCTCGGAGAAGGCACGTCAAGTCAATCCAAAGAAGATCTACATAAGCGACTCCGGACTGATCGATGCCATGGCCTACGGGAGAGGTGAGGATAGGGGAGCGATGCTTGAGAACACGGTTTACGCCCATCTTCGAGGCCGTGGGTTGAGGCCCGAGTACTTGGTGACGGGATCCGGATCGGAGGTTGATTTTCTGGTGCCGGGCCCAGGGGAGGGAGATCGACAATTGGTCCAGGTGTGTTGGACGCTCGAGGATGAGGCGACGAGACGGCGAGAAGTGGGCGCTTTGAAGGAGGCGATGGAGGATCTGAGACTGGGTGCCGGGACAATCGTGACATGGGAGGAAGAAGGGCGCGCTGAGGAGGGTATCCAAGTCGTCCCGGCCTATAGGTGGTTGCTTGACGAACATTCCGGCCAATCCGAGTCTTAGCAGTATGCCGGAGAGGCATCAGTCTTGTCCCGTCCTCGTAGATGTTCTCTCCGATCCTCTCTGATTCGAATATAGGATACAGTGGTAGACAGAGAAACAGTAGGTGTCCGGACTCGCTCCGACAAAGCGGGAGAGATTTGAGGCTTTCCTTGAATACGTAGGCTGCCGTTTGGTCGGGCGCAGGCACAGTAGCCATCATGTATTCAAAAAAGGGAAGGTCTAAGTCGTCCACTGGTTGTTCCGGCGACCAGGTAAGCCCCCCCTCTCAATCTGCACGGCCCGCGGCACCTCGCAATTCTCCCGTGGCCCACGGTTTGCAATATTCTACGCGCGCGAGAAGATCCTTTGGGCGCGAGCGTAGATTGAGTTGGGTACCCCGCATTTCGTAACTCCGTAAGTCGGCTGATCTTCAAAGTGGTCTCTTCCTCGACCCCACTGGGATCCGAGTCGTGACACGGCGCACTCAGGCGAGCCCTGTCTTGCATAGAACAACTCTGAACACGCTTTGTGCACGTCACACGAACGATGCCGATTGCAATGTCCTAAGTGGTCGGTATCCGGCCGCAACTCATGGTTTTCCCAAAGGAGGGGATGAGTCTTGAATCCGAAGCCGAATTTCATGAACCGTACCATCGCAGTGATATTGGTTGTCCCGTTTCTGTGTATCTTCCTCGCCGCGGAAGATGTCGCGTGCAGGGATGGAAGCCGTGAACCCGGCCCGCCTCTGATCGCCGCCGGAGACGGGGCGCCGGAGGGCGGTGCGGTACCGTACGTCCGTCCCGAAGTCGCCGCCGGACAAGAGAGCACCGTCTTCGTGGATGACTTCGAAACCTATCCGGTCCAAACGCTCGCCCGCGGCTGCGGGGATATGTCTTCGGGCGCCTGGCGCTGGGGGAGCCATCACCACATCGCATGCTACTCGGCGGGATGGGGCGTGGAGTACGGTCGACTCTCCGCGAACACAACGAGCGACGACAAGCAACTGCGCCTTTGGGGAGGCGTTCCTTTCGGGGGCGGGGGCGACTGCACGGCCACATTGTACGATCAGCGGTTTCAGGAGCTCTCCGACTACGCCGTCACGGCGGTCGTCTCCCCCGTTACCGTCGTTAACGGCATCGGAACGTGCAAGAGCGGGATGGTCGGTATAGCGGGACGGGTTCAAGGGACGAGCACTTTCTGCACGGGCTACCTCCTTGCGCTATCTCTCAACAACGGGGAGGCGATCTGCGGGGACGGCTCGTACCTTGAGCTTTACAGAAATGACCGCGGGGTGGGGTGCAACGGCAGCGAGGGCATGACTCTTCTTGGAAGCGTCGAGGTGGGCGTCTCCGCCGACCTGGGCGGTTACTTCCCGCCCGGAGTGCAATACGTCATGAAGCTCTGTTTCACCGGGTCGGAGATCTACGGCAGCGTCTGGACCCTCGAGGGCTGGGAGTCCGGCGGATCAGAGCCGCTGGCCGAAGTCATGGCTTCGGACGACGCGTACTTATCGGGAACGGTGGGTCTCTACCAGGGATCGGCCCACACGCTTTTCGACGACGTTGTCGTGGAAGTCGGAGCCGGTTGCGTGGCCGCCGCCCCCATGGCCATGGAGGCGGAGCTGGACTTCGACCCGAACACGCTGAACGTGAGAAGCACAGGTAGATACGTCACCTGCTATGTCGAGCTTCCGGCAGGCTATGACCCCAGGGAAGTGGATGTTGCCACGCTCATGCTGAACGACTTGGTCCCCGCGGAGTCGAAACCGACGGAGATCGGCGACAATGACGACGACGGCGTGCCGGATCTAATGGTGAAGTTCAGCAGGGCCGCGGTCATAGACGCGCTTGCACAGCCGGATACCGCGAGTGTCCTGGTCGCGCCCGGCCCCGGTGGAACATCCGGCGGAGCCGAGTGGTCGTTGCAGGGCGCGGCGAACGAAGGCGGGACTTCGGGCGGAGCGGAATGGTCATGTGATGCCGCCGCGAGCCCCGGTGGAACATCCGGCGGAGCCGAGTGGTCGTTGCAGGGCGCGGCGAACGAAGGCGGGACGTCGGGCGGAGCGGAATGGTCTTGGGATGCCGCCGCGAGCCCCGGTGGAACATCCGGCGGAGCCGAGTGGTCGACGCAGGGCGCGGCGAACGAAGGCGGGACATCTGACGGCGCGCGGCTCTCGCCGGACAAGGCCGCCGTAGAGGTTGAAATCTCTGGTGGAGGGAAGTTCTCATGGAACGGAGCCGTGGGAGGAGGGGGGACATCTGGGGGAGAAGAGTATTCGTGGAACGGTATGGCCGACGGTTCTCGATTCTCCGAAGGTGGAGAATCTGGCCTTGGTGGTTCGCCCAGTGGGTCAAGATCCTGGCGGGGCGATGACCCGTCCGGCACCTCGGGCGGCTCGGAGGTCGCGTCGTCCGGCTCGCCGGATCACGGCGATACGGTTGAGGTTTGGGTCGGCGGAGAGCTTATCGACGGCACGGCCTTCGTGGGAAGGGACACGATCCGTGTGACAAACCCGGGGAACGGATCAGGCAAAGGCAACGGCTCCGGCGAGGGCCAGGGGTCGGGTAACGGCTCCGGGTCCGGGGGCGGAGTAGGATCAGGCCCCGGCCCGGGCGAGGGAGGGGCCTCAAACCAGGGATCGCAAACGGCGAACTCGTCCGGCCCCGCCGGCACGGCGCTGGGCTCGCCCGGGCTTGTCGTCACCCCAAGCCCGGTCAAAGGCAGGGCAAGGCTCAGCTTTGAGGTAGCTATCGAGGGACACGTAAGTCTCTCCGTCTTCGATGCCGCCGGTAGGCGGGTAGCTACCTTGGTCAGCGGCACAAGGGGTGTGGGGACATATGACGTCGAGTGGGATCGCACGACCGACGACGGACGACGGGCCGCCCCGGGTGTATATTTCGTTAGGTTGGATCAGCCGGGTAACACGAGCATGCGGAAGATGATGGTTGTACAGTAAACCCGCGGGAGGAGACGGCACCGACGATCTATGTCCGTGCGTCCCGGGGCAAAGAGCAGAATCGAGCGGCGGCCTCAGAGCCGCCGTTCGTCGTGGAGAGCGACTTCCTCGAGCGAGAGTAGAATCAGACGGAGAGCGCTGCATGCCCGGCCTCCGCGGATCACGAGAGTTTTTTGTTCGAACAAGGGTAGTCGGCAGGTTGCAACGCCGCCCTCGCGGGCGCATCCGGTGGAGAGGGGGCTACTTCTTCAAACCCGTATAGAACGCCGTGGCGAATGCGAGGCGCATTGCTCCGAGCTTCATTCTCTGACGGCGGTAGCGGCCGGGGTCGTCCAGGAAGTAGCGGCCTTCCTCCGGCAATAGCACGAGGCTCACCTTGACGTTGGGCGCGACCCCTATCGGCAGGCCGTGCTCCATGCAGGCCTCGTACATGCGGCGGAAGACGGGAATCATGTCATCGGTCTCGGGCGGGTCGCCGTCCTCCAGGTCTGTGCCTTTGAGGGGCCTAAAAACGCACACGGTGGGCACCGCACCCACCGACGTCATCCAGTCTATGGCGGCAATGGAGCTTTCGGGTGGTTCGAGCCCGGCTACTATCTCGCCGTTCGTGGTGTCGAATATGGGTGAGCAGTACTCTATTGCTTTGAGATATCTCTCCTGGCCGTACTGAGCGTCCTTTCCCGGGCAGATCTCCTTGAAGCGCTCTTTATCGTAGAGCTCAAAGCAGAACGAGACGCGGTTAACGCCGAGCTTCCTGAGAATGTGGTATCGGTCGAGGTCGTGATGCGGAGGGGTCTGTACGCCGATCAGGAGCCCGGTGGATTTCTTAACGGCGGCGATGATGGGCTCTAAGATATCCAGGTATTCGTCGCCCTCGTAATGGCCTGTGTTGAAGTCCACGTAGGTGATCCCGGATTCCTTCTTGGCCGCCCGGGCCACTTCCACTATGTCCCGCACCGTCTTCTCTGGAGCGTCGTCCACTCCGAGATTGAGACCCACGGAGCAAAACTTGCAGTTGACCTTCTGAGGCTTGGCAAGCCAATAGTCGCACACCCTCCAAGGGTAAACGGCAAGGTACGTGCCCTGAAGCGTGCCCACCTTTGACATCTTCTTGCCGCTCGTCGTCTTCATGTCGTACCAGCGGGGAAGCGGGGCCGGGGTCGCGTGGGCGACGGGCCTGCCGTCGTGATGGATCACGTAGCGGCGGTTCTCGCGCTTAAGCAAGTACGGCGACCTCTTCGCGAAGTCCTCCATAACCGGGACGTTCGCGTGTAGTCCGTCCGGCAATACAAGCTCAAGACCGCTCCCGAGGCCCGCCCGGGTCCTCATAACAGCCCGCCCTCCGTCCGCAGTAATGTGGCAGCTCTCATCGAGCCGCATGCCCTTGCAGAAGAGCTCGAGCTTGAGCAATCCGGGGTTCTTTGAGACATCCGTGATCAAGAAGTGCGACCCTCCGATTTCCCGCCGTGTTCTCCGTCGACGCAACATGTTCATGTCGTCCTGGGCGCGGCGAGTGCCTCATAGGGCCTCATGGGCCTCCCTGGTTGGCCTCCGGGGCATCACCCGCGCCGTCATGTGAGATCTTAGCACGCGCGCGCGCATTCTCACAAGGAGAGCGGCCCGCGGGCGCTCATCCTCGAAGAACTCCCGAGGAGTGGGGCGGGGTCAAGCGCCGTGCGAGTGTTGCGGGTGGAAAGCCCCGCATCATTGGGTTATGATTGCTTGGGCGGGCCTATAACGGAAACGTATGTTGGGGAAAGTCACAGGAAAATCGGGACAATCCGATGGCGGGCTCTTGCGTTATTCCAAATGGAAGCCGGGGGCGGCGAATGTCGAAGGATCAAAGAGGCACGGGACGTTGTAATGAGCTCTCTTCCGATCAAGGCGACGTGTTCCTCCCCGGCGACCTCGGCTGGTTGACATGACTCGAAACCTCTCGCATTGGTTGTTTCAAGGAATAAGAGGGGGGATCTCCGCGGGTCTCTTCGCCGGGCTGATCCTCTATGTCGTTCTCATCGTGTCGTTCAATCATCTGTTCCGGAACACGACCGACTACGCTCTGGGGCTTCTTCTCTACGTCACTCAGTCTACCGTGCATTTCGGCTGCTTGGGTTTCGCCGCAGGCCTTTTCTGGTGGGCCGTGTTCGGCCTTGCCCGCCGACCGTACGACTCGCGGCGGGTGGAGTCGTTGTGCGCCGCGTCGTGCTTGACTCTGGCGGGTGTGTTTTTCGCCGCCGCATGGGTCGCATTCGATCTCTACCCGAACAGAGGCGCCGATACGCGGCTTGCGCTGCTCGTTGTCGGAGTGGGCGCTTTGATCTTGCTCTGGACGCTCTCCCGGGCTCGGTTGCGGGGGATAGCTCTTGCGTTTGTGCTCTCGAAGGAGACGGTTATCGCCTTGCTTGTCGTGGCGGCGATCGGGACGGCTGTCGGGTCTAGGATGCGGCCCGAGTCGTTGACGCGCTTGCCCGATCGGCTCGCGAGCCCTGTTGAGCCGACAAATCGGCTGGACGACACCGAGTTGGCTTCGGTCGTGCGGACTACGAATGAGAGGATCGAAACAAAGGCGCTTACCGCGTATCAAGAGCAGGAGACGGACCTGAAGGAGCTCGTTCGTGAGGCCAAAGGGGACACATCCGATGCCGGCGGGGCCGGCGGTGAGGAAGAAGCCTGGGCGGGGCCGGGGGGAACTCACGGGGCCCGCGGGGGTGGTGATGACTCGATCGGGTCGGGAGATCGGAATTCCCAAAGCGGGGGCGTTCCCAATGTATTGCTCCTCACGGTTGATGCGCTGAGGCCCGATCATCTCGGTTGCTACGGCTATCCTCGCGACACAAGCCCCGCGATAGACAGCCTCGCGACCCAGGGGACTCTTTTCCTAAACGCGTACGCGCAACGGCCCAAGACCGGCCCGAACTTCGCCACTATTCTGACTGGAGCTTACCCGCAGTGTCACGGCGTAAGAAGCGCTGGGCAGGTTTTGCCGGATGCCGCATATACGATGGCCGAGATGATGAAGGATCTCGGCTACGGGACTTGCGGCGTCGTAGGGAACAAGGACCTCTCTCCCGACCTCGGTTTCGACCAGGGTTTCGACGAGTACCTCTTTGGACATGAGGATGCCCGCGAGGGGGCGGAGATTGCAGTCGAGTGGCTGTCGGCCGACCAATCGGAACCGTTCTTCCTGTGGGTTCATCAGGCCGATCCGCACGCTCCGTACAACCCGCCGCCTCCATACGACGAGTCGTTTGTGGGCGTTGTCGGGGCTCCCGAGGGCGCTGGGAGTGGGAAGAGCCCGTCCGACCTCGACTATTACATATCCCAATACGACGGAGAGATAGCTTTCACGGACGGATGGAACGGCCGGCTTCTCTCCGCGCTCCGCGCTCTCGGACTGGAAAGCAACACTCTTGTTGCTTTCACCTCGGGCCACGGAGTAAGCCTCGGCGAGCACGGCTACTGCTTCCGGCATGGGCTTTTCACCTACGACGCGAGTGCCCGCATTCCCTTGGTCTTAAACCTACCGGGGGTCGTCGAAGGCGGAATAGCCGTTGAAGGCGTAATAGAGAGCGTTGATCTCCTGCCTACGATTTTGGAGATCATCCGGGCGCGGGTTCCTTCTTCTTGTCAGGGAGAGAGCTTCTCCCTGCGAGCGGCGCCTGAGCCCGTCGAGGGTGCCGCGCCGGAGGACGTCGAGGGTGCCGGCGGAATCCTAGGGCCGGTGGGGGTGAATGCGGGGGCCGAGATCGATCCGGTAATGCCCCCGGGCTATGCGTACATCGAGGCCGGTTACGGCCGGCACAGCGGCCCGGGGCTCACGTACGCCGTCACCGACGGCGGACTGAAGCTCATCATAAGAGATTCCGCATGGGTAATACGTCCGGGCACAGTGCGTGAGTATCTATATTGTCTAAACGCGATCTTCGAGGGAGGCGCCGATCCGCCTGAGCTCTACGATACCTCGCGGGACCCCGACGAGAGCGTCAACGTGCTCTCCCAGAGGCCCAACGAGGCGCGGCTTCTTGAGATCGAGCTCCTGACCTTTCTAGAGAGTGTGGGAAAAGACGGACGCCTTCCGCCCAACCCCGGCGAGTAGGGCATGAGCGTGAGTACGCTCCCGGTGTTCCGGCCTCAGGTTGCAGAAGCTCGACATGTTCACGGAGGTCCTCGGTTTCGGCTGCCCCCAACGCCGGCGAGTATGACATGAGGGCGGCCTCGCTCCGGGGTGCCCGTGCCGGATCTTACTTTTCCGCCCTGCGGCGTGGTCCGAACGCGCGGCGAGCCGTGCCGTGGCGTCGCGGATCTCCCCGCGGAAGGATCCGGCTCCTCCGTTCGCGGATTGCCTGCTCCGCCGGTCGCCGGCGGGAGTCGTGAGGATTGATCCCCCGAACACGGCCACTTTTGAGTCGCTTTGCCCGGAATCCTATTGACCGGACGGGGCCGCTCTGTAATCATACGTCTAGCGATTCGAGGCCGCGCAAGTCATTGATAGAAAAAGCGAAATCTCGGCCGTGCTAGACGGGGAGGTAGCGGTGCCCTGTACCCGCAATCCGCTGTAGCGGGGTCGAATTCCTGCTCGAGGTCTCCCTCGGTCGAGCACCCTAGCGGGTGACGCGGTGATGATGGACAGGTCCTGCGCAACCTCCGCTTGTGAACCCCGTCAGGACCGGAAGGTAGCAGCGGTAAGCAAGTACGGCGGTGTGCCGCGGGTCAGCCTGTTCGGAGCTGGCTGCTCGTTGGGACTCCATCGAGGCGATCGACAGCAGGTGCACGGTCGGATCTTAGCTTCTTGAAGTCAAGAGATCGGGACGGACATGTCGTTGGTTGAGAACGCCGGAGTTCTCGGCGAACGTCTCCGAGTCCTAACAAGCGCCTCCGGAGGGGCCGTGGGTTACCTTGTTCTCGCCAGAAAGTGGAGACCTCAGAGCTTCGATGAAGTCGTGGGGCAGGCGCACGTCACCACTACGCTGGCGAACGCCATAAAGTCGGAGAGGGTCGGGCACGCGTATCTCTTCACGGGTCCCAGGGGCGTCGGAAAGACGACGACCGCCAGGATACTCGCTCGCGCCCTCAACTGCGTCGAGGGGCCGACACCAAAGCCGTGCGGCAAGTGCGACGCCTGCAAGTCGATCTCGGCCGGATCAAACCTGGATGTTCTCGAGATAGACGGGGCCTCGAACCGAGGCATCGACGACGTGCGCGAGCTGAGGGAACAGGTCAGGTACGCCCCCTCGGAGGGCAGGTACAAGGTCTACATTATAGACGAGGTCCACATGCTGACGGACCAGGCCTTCAACGCGCTTCTCAAGACCCTCGAGGAGCCGCCGGCGCACGTGGTCTTCATCTTCGCGACAACCTCGCCCTTGAAAATCCCGGTTACGATTCTGTCTCGGTGTCAGAGATTCGACTTCAACCTGATCGCCGCTCAAGAAATGCTAAAGCGACTCAAAGCCGTCGCGAAGAAAGAGAAGTTCAAGATAGACGACGCGGCGCTCGCGCTCGTCGCCAGAAAGGCGCGCGGCAGCCTCCGCGACGCCGAAAGCCTGCTCGATCAGGTGACCTCGGCCGCGGATGGCGCGGTCGACGAGGATTCGGTCACTGAGCTTCTCGGAATAGGAAAGAGCGATCTCTACTTCGCCCTGTGTGATCACATCAACAAGAGCGATGCCGGCGCCGCGCTCAAGGACGCGGACTCGGCCCTTAAAGAGGGGCTCGACGTCGGTGAGTTCATGAAGGGGCTTGTTGAGCATCTGCGTTCACTGTTCCTGCTCTCCGTTGACTCGGGGCTGGAAGAGGCTTTGGATGCCCCGGTATCCGAGATTCCCCGCTACAAAGAGCAGTCGGGTCTTTTCAAACAGAAGGAGCTCCTGCGGCTCTTGGAGATCGCCTCGGAGGCCGCCGCTGTTATGAGGCGAAGCGAGGACCCTCGCTTCCATGCAGAGGTCGCCCTTGCCCGAATGGCGGACGCCGGGACCGAAGAGGGGCTGACGGATATAGTGCAGAGGCTTGTCGATCTCGAGTCTCGCTTGGCTTCCGCGGGTGCTGCTTCCCCCGGGCGGTCCGGCGGAGGCGAAGGGCCGTCGGGGAAAGCCCCGGCGAAGAAGGGGGCGACGGGCGCCGCCTCCCGAAGGAAGTCGGGCGGCGCGCGGGTCAAGACGGAAGCTAAAGAAGAAAAAGACGAGTCCGAGGGGGCCGGTCGAGGCGCCGGCGCCGGCGCGAGTCAAGGACTCGCGGTCGGAGCCACCGGCGTTGAGGCAGCGGAGACCGGCTCCCCCGCTGATAGCGAGGCGGGTGCTTCTCCCTCGGAGCCGGTCGCGCAGGGGGCTTGGCCGGAGGCCGCCCTGTCGCCGGAGATTATTGAGCGCGAGGATCGATTCTCGGAGCATGCCCCCGAGATGCCTCCGCCCTCATGGGAGGAGGGGAGTGCGCAGATGGGCCTTTCCGGGGTGCCGGAGATGAGAAGCATGTCGCAGCCGGAACCCGAGGCCTCGATGGGAGCCGGTGATCAGCCGGCCCGGGTCGGTCCGATCGAGTCTTGGTCTCAAGAGCAGCTCGAGGAGCACTGGAGCGAGGTTCTCCGGGAAGTGGGGGAGAAGAAGACCTATCTTCGGAACTTCCTCTCGCTGGCCGTGCCGGTGGAGTTGACGAGCGATTGCCTGGCGCTTGGGTTCCCGGAAGGGTGCGGCTTTCACAAGGATCAGGTGTCGGCGAATGCCAACAAGCGGCTCGTTCAGGAGGCCATGGAGCACGTTTTCGGCAAGTTTCTTGGCTTGCGCTTTTTGACCGTTGAGAAGAGTGTGGGTGAGGTGGGCGCGGCGGCCGCGCGGGCCCATGATGCGGAGGCCTTCACCGGATCGGGGCCGACCGATTCAAGTACGGCCGGCTCGTCCGACGGTGCCGTACCGACGGCTGATGATGAAGTCGATGAGACGTGGAAGACTTCCGGATCGTCTCCCTCGGCTTCGGTCGGTTCACCAGAGGAGTCGGCCGCGGCCGAAGGCGGCGATGTCGCCTCACTGGGGAGCGGGTCCGGCGAAAGAGCGGCGCGGGACGCCGGGCAGAGCTCGGAAAGGATGGACGAGCCCGTACGTAGAGTGCTACAACTCTTTGAGGGAGAGATAGTTGAGGGCCCCGGGATAGGGGGCGCATGGCCCGGAGGCAAAGGGTGAGCGCAGGGGGACAGGCCCGGGCCCGCGGCGAAGGCGCGGCCGGGTCTTGGGAATTGCATAGAAGAGCTGATTGGCACTCCGCTCCGTTGGCGGCGGGTGCCGTAATCCAGTAGTGTCGGTCGAGGATTGGAGAGCGCATGCCGGACTTCACGAAGATGCTTAAGCAGGCGCAAAAGCTCCAAGCGCAGATCAAGGAGATGCAAGAGGAGCTTGGGCGAAGGGAAGTGGAGGCCAGCTCCGGCGGTGGGATGGTTACCGCCAAGGTGAGCGGCAAGAAGGATCTCATCTCTATCAAGATAGACCCGCAGGTCGCCGGTGAGGATATGGAGATGTTGGAGGACCTGATAGTGGCGGCCGTCAATGAAGCCCAAAGGCGGGTGGACGAGATGATAAAGGAAGAGATGAGCAAGATGACCGGCGGGCTTCCCATTCCGGGGCTCTTTTAGCGGGCCGGATGCCGTGGTGGTCGGGACGCTGCGGCGGGCGAGGCGCTCGGGCCGCGCGGCGCCTGAGCGGGCCCGGCGCGGGGAGAAGGCGCGGCGCCGTTGGAATTCTCCGCGCGCGAGAGTATCGGGGTCCGGAAGGGTCTCATGTGGCGATCGCCGGCCGGAAGCCCATGCGTCGAGGGCGGCAATGAGGAACGGAGATGGAATACAGCTCAGCGCACATAGAAAGACTCATCGAGGGCTTTGCCGGGCTCCCGGGAATCGGAAGAAAGACGGCCCAGAGACTCACGTTTTACGTGCTCAGGATGTCTCAAGAGGAGGCGTCGTCCCTGGTCGAAGCGATAAGGGCCGTCAAAGAGAATGTTGGATACTGCAAGGAGTGCGGCAACATCAGCGAATCGCAGCCCTGCAATATCTGCCGGGATGAGAACCGAGTAAAGAGCCAGATCTGCGTCGTCGAGCAGCCTGGCGACGTGATCGCCATAGAGAAGACGGGGATGTACAAGGGCCAGTACTTCGTTCTGGGCGGGGCGCTCTCTCCCCAGGAAGGGGTGGGGCCGGATGATCTCAGGATAGACAAGCTGGTTGAGAAGGTCGCGCGAAACGGCATCGAGGAGGTAGTAGTCGCTACCAACCCGAACGCCCAAGGGGAGACGACGGCCTTCTATCTGAGCGAGGCGCTTTCGCCCACCGGCGCGAAGATCACCCGCATAGCCAGGGGCGTTCCAATGGGCTCGGACCTGGAGTACTCCGATCAAAGCACTCTGGCCCGTTCCCTCGAGGGAAGAAAAGAGATGTCATGACCGGAGCCCGACGGTCTCGGGCGGAGGTTACGGCACTGAATGGTATGTCTCGCAAACTATAGCACATGCCGCGTGCCGCTACGGCACCGGTCCCGACCGGGAACTTCAAGGCGAACGGGCGGCGGCTTGGGTGATCCCGTCGTCGTCGCTCCGAAGGAGGTGTCCTACATTGATGGGACTTGATCTCACCGAGTCCTTCTCCCAGGCGGCCGAGTCCGTCCTCGAGAAGCTGAAGTCCACGGCGTTCGCCCGGGCCGTGCTTCTTTTGGAAAAGGACGGCGGGGTTACCATGTCGGTCGGCAAGTCCTCCGATTTGGATCTGACCCCGTTCTCGGTTCTCTCCGCGGCCTGCGTATCGGCGGGACAAGAGCTCGCGTCATTGGTCGGCGAATCCGAGTTTCGCTCAATGGTCCACCAAGGCGAGAAGATCAGCGTTTACCTTGAAACGGTCGACGACCATGCCATATTGGGCGTGATCTTCGACAAGACTACTACTCTGGGGTTGGTCAAGCTCAGGGTCGGAAAGTCGCGACCGAAGTTGCGGTTGATACTGGATGAGGCCCGTAAGCTGCACAAACCGACCCTGACGGTGGGAACCGCCTTCGCGGAAGAGGCACGAAACCAGCTCGATGAGCTCTTCGGCGGCTGAGGAGACGGGTAGGAGTGCCTTTCATAAGTCCGACTTCCCGCGAGGTGAGCTGCAAGATAGTTTATTGCGGCCCCGGCTTGGGCGGAAAGACCACCAATCTGCTTCAAATCAGGGACAGGATTCCCGCCGGGTCGAGGGGCAAGCTCGTCAGCCTCGCGACCAGGGGCGACAGAACCCTCTTCTTCGACTTCCTCCCGATGGATCTGGGCAAAATCAAGGGCTACACGACGAGGTTTCATCTTTACACCGTGCCGGGCCAAGTACACTATGAGGCGAGCAGAAGGCTGATCCTAAGAGGGGTGGACGGCGTGATATTCGTCGCGGATTCTCAAAGAGATCGGCTCGACGCGAACATCGAGAGCCTGTACGAGCTGGAGCGTTCCCTGGATCGACAGGGTACTCGGCTCGCCAAGCTGCCCGCGGTGATTCAATACAACAAGCGTGATCTTGAGTACATCTGTGACTTGACCCTTATGGAGCGGGAGCTCAACCCGCTCGGCTTTCCGCAGTTCGAAGCGGTCGCGATCCGGGGAGAAGGCGTCGTGGACACTCTGAAGACCGCGTGCAAGGGCGTGCTGGACAGGCTGGCGTAGCGCGTCGGCGCTCCCGGCGCGTTCCGCGGGGAGCTTCTTTTGAAGGCGGGGAGACGGAAGCGTCTCTCATGAACGGTCGGTTGATCGATTGGCCCCGGCGCGGCCGAGTGATTGATTCGGGAAAGAAAAGGCCCTTAGTTGAAGACTTCGTCCGGTTCCGCATTGGACTTCATATGCAGGGCGGTCGCGACGTGTTTCTGGATAGGACGCGCTCCGTTGGCGCCGGCGACCGTATGCTCTCTCGTTGTGGCGGTCGTCGTCTGGTATTCGGGAGCGCTTCAAAGTCCCTACTACGTTTGGACCATACCGGTGATTCTCGTCGTGGGCGTCTTCGCCGCCGGGCGGGCCGAGCGCGCTTACGGACACGACGGCCGGCAGATAGTGATAGACGAGGTGGTCGGGCAGATGATCGCGTTCGCGACGTTGCCGGCCGTGCCCACGGTCTTCTTCGGGGGATTTTTCTTCTTCCGGATGTTCGATATACTGAAGCCTTTTCCCGCGGACAGGTCGCAGAGGCTTCCGGGCGGGCTGGGCGTGATGGCGGACGACGTGGTGGCGGGGGTGTACGCGAACCTGGCGCTTAGGTTGCTGGTGATGGTCGGGCCGTACACCTGAATCGGCAGGTGCGTCGCCGGTCGGTGACGTCTCAACAGGCGGACGGAGCCCGAGCGGCCGCAATGCGGAGCATCGAGGCCCGTCGAAGGACGGCAATGAGAGTCGAGATCATAACAGTAGGCGGGGAGATACTGAGCGGGCTTATCTCGGACACGGACTTCGCCTACCTGTCGAGGGAATTGACGGCGGCGGGCGCGGAGGTGTGCTGGCACGCGACGGTGCGCGACCGAGTGGGCGACCTCGTTGACGCCGCGCGCACCGCGGTCGAGAGGGCAGACTTGGTGATCGTCACGGGAGGCTTGGGCTCGACTCCCGACGACATAACGCGCAAGGCCATGGCCAGGGTGCTCGACAAGGAGCTGGTTCTCAACGAGAAGGTGCTGGAAGAGCTCAAGGAGCGGCTAGCCCACGCGGGCAGAGGCTTGCCGTCCGTGATGGAATCGCAAGCCCTTATCCCCCGCGGAGCGTCGGTCTTCTCCAACCCGGTGGGCACGGCGCCTGCCTTCGCGGCCAAATGCGGAAACGTTAGGGTCTGGGTGTTGCCGGGAGTTCCCGCCGAGCTCGAAGCGCTGACCCAGGAGCACCTGCTGCCCGAGGTCAAGAAGATGGTGGGCGAGCGCAGGTCCGCCGTGGCGCTTATTCGGACGATCGGCCTGCCGGAGACCTCGATAGTGAAGAGAATAGGCGACTTGGCCGGGCCGGGGTGCAGTATCTCGTATCTCCCCCAGCGAAGCGGAGTGGACGTGAGCATCTCGGTCAAGGGCTCGGACCACGATGACGCCCAGACTCGCCTGGAGTCCTACCGCCGCGAGATTCACTCCAGGATAGGCGACTCCGTGTACTCCGATGGGGCGGAGAGCCTGGAGCAGGTTGTCCACGGCATCATACTTGCAAAGGGTCTAAAGGTGGCGGTCGCCGAGTCGTGCACGGGCGGTATGCTGGCGGTGATGCTCATGAGCGAGCCGGGAAGCTCCGCCTACTTCGACAGGGGTGTCGTCACGTACAGCGACCGGTCGAAGATGGACCTTCTTGGGGTGCCGGAGTCGGTGATCCGTTCGAACGGCGCCGTGAGCAGGCAAACCGCCGAGGCAATGGCCCGGGGAGTGAGGGAGATCTCAGGCGCGGATCTCGGCGTGTCCACAACCGGCATAGCGGGCCCCGAGGGCGAGCGCCCGGGCAAGCCCGTGGGTCTTGTTTACATCGGCCTTGCCGCGGAGAGCGGCGTTCAAGTCAAGGACTTCAAGTTCTTCGGGCCGAGGCAGTACGTGATATTCAGGGCGTCCTACGCCGCGCTGGACATGATAAGAAGGGAGTTGAGCTAGCGCCGTTGTGAGTTCCTCCATGATACGCACCTTCATCGCCGTCACTCCCCCTGAGGATGTCAGACTCGGAATAGCCGAGGGAATCCGAGAGGTCCGCGCTCACGCCCCGGACGCCAAGTGGGTGGCCGCGGAGAACTTCCATTTCACTCTGAGATTTCTTGGAAATATCGAAGAGGAAAGGCTGGACCTCTTGGCCGAATGCGTGGCAAAATCGGTAGCGGGAGAGGCGCCTTTTGACGTGACCATCTCGGGACTGGGGGCTTTTCCCTCCGCGACAAGGCCCAGGGTCCTGTGGGTCGGCACGGGCCCGGGAGCGGACAGGCTGGTGGGCGTAGCGCGGCTTGTCGAGGCGGGCCTGCGCAAGAAGGGCTTCGGGAAGGCCGACAGAGCCTTCGTCCCTCATCTCACCGTGGCGCGGTGGAGGAGGCCTCAGCGGTCCCCGGAATTCGCCGAGTTCATAGAGTCGAGATCACTGGAGGCGCAACCCTTCAGAGTCGAAGCGGTCCGTGTAATGGAGAGCAAGCTTAGGCCGCGGGGACCGATCTACTCGGTCCGGGCCGAGTGTCGTCTTATGGGTTAGTTCCTCCCCCCGCGCGCCGGTTGAAACCAATCGGAAAAAATAGATATTCCACAGAAAGGAGCTTCCGCGTCATGGCAGGCAAGGATCCGGGTAAGGACAAAGTGAAGGCCCTCGAGCTCACGCTCAGTCAGATAGAGAAGCAGTTCGGCCAGGGGGCAATCATGAAGCTCGGCGAGCAGGCGGACGCGATGCCGAAGGACGCGATCTCGACGGGTTCGCTGACCCTGGACGCGGCGCTTGGAATAGGCGGCGTTCCTCGCGGTCGGGTAATCGAGATCTTCGGACCGGAGTCCTCGGGCAAGACCACGGTCACGCTCAGCATCATCGCCAACGCGCAGCGCACGGGAGGGAACGCCGTATTCATAGACGCCGAGCACGCGCTCGACGCCGCTTACGCGCGGCGAATCGGGGTCGACATAGACAACCTTCACGTAGCCCAGCCCGACACCGGCGAGGAAGCGCTCGAGATAGCGGAGCACCTCGTGAGGAGCGGCGCGGTGGACGTGGTCGCCATAGACTCGGTGGCGGCCCTTGTCCCGAGGGCCGAGATCGAAGGCGAGATGGGCGACTCCCACATGGGCCTCCAGGCGAGGCTCATGTCCCAGGCCCTGCGCAAGCTCGCGGCGGCTATAAGCAAATCGCGAACCTGCATCATCTTCATCAATCAGATAAGGATGCAGATAGGAGTCATGTTCGGGAATCCCGAGACGACTACGGGCGGAAGGGCGCTGAAGTTCTACTCGTCGGTTCGGTTGGACCTCAGGCGCATCGGCTCGGTCAAGGACGGCGAAGAGATAGTCGGGAACAGGGTCAAAGCCAAGGTCGTCAAGAACAAGGTGGCCCCTCCGTTCCGCAACGCCGAGTTTGATATATTGTACAGCGAGGGCATCTCCAAGGAAGGCGAGCTGGTCGACGCCGCGGTCAACCGGAGGATCATTCAGAAGAGCGGGGCGTGGTTCTCCTACGGCGACACTCGACTCGGTCAGGGAAAGGAGAACGCCCGCCTTTATCTGAAGAACAACACCGAGATGAGGGACGAGATCGAGAGCCGGATCAGAGAGGAATTGGGGCTTCCGGTTCTCGCCGGAAAGAAGGAAGTGGCGGTGGGCTCCGACTCGAAGGAGGTCGCCGCGGCTTCGGGCTCCAAGAAGAAATAGGCGGCGAGAATGGAGCCCGACCGAGAAGGCCGAGGCGGAACGGGGGCCGCGCGGAAAACCTCCGGGGGGCCGCGTGACAAGAGGCGCCGAAGCGACGATGAAGCGGCGGTCCGCGTAACCGAAGCTTCGGCGTGGGGCGCATCCGGAGGCCCCGGATCTCGGTCGACCGGTGATGTCGAGAAGGCGGAAGGCGCGGCCCTTGAGCGCGATCGGGTCAAGCAGGCCATGTTGCGGCTCTTGTCCGTGAGAATGAGAAGCCGCCGGGAGCTGGAGATCCGTCTCCGCCGAAAGGGCTTCCGGGCCGAGGCCATAGGGGAAGCCCTCGATGATTTGGAGAGGGTCGGGCTGGTGGACGACGGCAAGTTCGCCAGGCTCTTTCTTGAATCCCGCTTCAGGCTCAGGCCCCGATCATACAAAGTACTCATGAGCGAGCTTCGCGCCAAGGGTCTGGCAGAAGAGCTGATCAAAGAAGTAGTGGACGAGTGCCGGCTGGAGGTGACGGAAGAGGACCTGGCGCGCATGGCTCTCAGCCGGAAAACGAAGAGCTTCAAAGGCGCTTCCCCCGATGAGGCCAGGGCCCGCGCGGCGCGCTATCTGGCCGGCAAAGGCTTTGCGCCTTCTCTCATAGCAGAGGTTGTGAACGATATATGAAGGCAAAAGGGTACACTTCCCCCCAACTGCGCCGGGCGTTCGTTGATTTTTTCCTTGGCAAAGACCACATCGAGGTCCCGCCCGCGCCCCTCGTTCCAAAGGGCGATCCCACGCTTCTCTTTACGTCCGCCGGCATGGTGCAGTTCAAGGACTACTATACGAGCCCTCCTCCTCCTTCCAGGAGGCGCGCCGTAACGGTGCAGAAATGTCTTAGGGCATCGGATCTGGATCTGGTCGGGGTGAGCCCCCGCCATCACACTTTCTTCGAGATGCTGGGCAACTTCTCATTCGGCGACTACTTCAAGAAGGAAGCGATCGTCTGGGGCTGGGAGTTCATCGTCTCCGAGATGGGCATTCCCGAGGACAAGCTGTGGGGGACCGTCTACGCCGAGGACGACGAAGCCCATGAGATATGGCTCAGGGAAATCGGCCTGCCGCCTGATAGGATCATTAGGCTCGGCAAAGAAGACAACTGGTGGGGGCCGGCCGGTGCGTCCGGGCCTTGCGGGCCTTGCTCGGAGATTCACTATGACATGGGTACGCGAACGGGCTGCGGGCGGCCCGAGTGCGCTCCGGGTTGCGACTGCGATCGGTTCGTCGAGATCTGGAACCTCGTCTTCCCTCAGTACTATCAAGACGTCTCGGGAGAGCTCGCGCCGCTGGCCGCGCCCGGCATAGACACCGGGATGGGACTCGAGCGGCTGGCGGTGGTCGTGCAGGGCGTGCCTACGGTATACCAGACGGATTTACTCGCGCCGGTGGTGTCGGCTATCAAGTCCGTGGCTCCCTCGGTGAACGCCGCTCCGAGCGCGGAGACGTCGCTCGCCGTCATTTCCGATCACGTCAGGGGGCTCGTGTTCGCCTTCGCGGAGGGGGTGCTGCCCTCGAACGAGGGCAGGGGATATCTCATGCGGCGGCTCTTGAGGCGCGCCGTCAGGAGAGGCTTCGACGTCGGCTTCCACGCGCCTTTTCTCTACAGGATGGTCGAGCAAGTGGCCGGCGTGATGGGGGAGAGCCCCAAGTACTACTCGTATCTCAGGGAAAGGCGGAATCATATAGAGACGGTGATGAGGGGCGAGGAGGAGCGCTTCTTCCGAACGCTGGAGGCGGGCGTGGGGAAGTTCACGGAGATGGCCTCCTCCCTGGCCTCGGATGGGGCGAAGGTCTTTCCCGGCGAGTGGGCGTTCGTGCTTTACGACACCTACGGCTTCCCGCCCGACATGACGCGGGAGATGGCCTCGGAGAGGGGATTGGGCTGGGACGAAGAGGGCCTTGCCGCCGAGATGGAGAAGCAGCGCCGGAGAGCGAGAAAAGCGGCGGCGTTCGAAGCCGAGGGGGGCGAGGTCCGCAAGTGGATCACCCTTGCTTCGGGTCCGGATTCCGCGTTTACGGGATATGAGAGAACCTTCGAGAAGGCCCGTGTCATGAGACACAGGCCGGGCTCCGGACCCGGTGAGGTCGAGCTGGTGCTGGATAAAACGCCCTTCTACGCGGAGGCCGGGGGGCAGGTCGGAGACACGGGCTGGCTCCGCTGGGACGGCCGCGCGATCCGGGTGCGCGGCACATACTGGGACGGTGACTCCATCGTGCATAGGGGAGTCGTGGTGTCGAATGATGGTGAAGGCTCGGGCGTCCCCCGGGGAGAGCGGGGCGACGGCCGCGCCGGCGATTCGCGCCCCGTTGAGGGGAAGCCCGCCGAGCGTAACGCCCTCGGGGAGGCCGAGAAGGCCGTGGATGGACGAGGCAATTCAAGCGAAGGGAATCGGGGCGCCCGAGAATCGATTGCGTCCACGGATGAGATTCCCTCGGAGGTGGAAGCGCAAATCGACGAAGGAAGGCGTCGCGATATCGCGAGAAACCACACGGCGACCCACCTCTTGCACGCGGCATTGAGAAGGGTGCTCGGCGACCACGTCATGCAGTCGGGATCGCTCGTCGCGCCGGACAGGCTCAGGTTTGATTTCTCACACTACGGTCCCTTGACGGACGAAGAGATTGACGCGATTGAGCGCTTGGTGAATGAGGCCGTGGGGCTCAACGCCGACGTTTCAACCGTCGAAACCACGGTTGACGAGGCCCAAGAGAGCGGGGCCATCGCGCTATTCGACGAGAAGTACGGCGAGAAGGTTCGCAAGGTGACAGTCGACGACGTGAGCTCCGAGGTCTGCGGAGGGACTCACGTCGGCGCAAGCGGTGAGATCGGACCCTTCTTCATAACGTCCCAGTCGGCAGTCGGCGCCGGGATCCGCCGGATCGAAGCCGTCACGGGTGCCGGGGCGTGGGAGTGGCTCAAGGGGGAAAGACGGGTGCTGCGATCGCTCGAGGAGGTCGTGGGCGCGAGAGGCGAGGAGGCTGTTGAAAGGGCGAGGACGCTTATGAAAGAGCGCGACGATCTCGTCAAGAAGGCCGCTTCGGCCAGGGACAAGGACTTGGCCGGGCTCGCCGGTTCGCTTGTCGAGAAGGCGACGAAGGTCGGCGAGGTGAGCGTGGTAGCGGCTCAGGTTCCTCCGGCCGCGGTTCCCGAGCTTCGAAGGATGGGAGACGAGATCCGGAAGCGAATGAGTGCCGGGGTAGCCGTGCTTGCCACCGTGTGGGATAAGAAGGTATCCTTCGTGGCTGTGGTGACGGACGATCTGGTCAAGGCCGGCAAGATCAGGGCCGACCGGGTCGTGTCGGAGGTCGCCAAAGCGGCCGGGGGCTCGGGGGGAGGGAAGCCGCATCTCGCTCTCGCGGGCGCCAAGGACGCGGACAAGGTGAAGAAGGCCCTGGACTCCGTGCCGGCGATAGTCGAGAAGGCCTTATCCGGATAAGGCGCGGACGCGCGCGAAGACAGGAGGGAATCACCATCAAGGCTCTAATTCTCAGCGGGGGAAAGGGGACCCGCCTCAGGCCGATCACTCACACCAGCGCCAAGCAACTTGTGCCGGTCGCGAACAAGCCCATCCTCTTCTATGGCATCGAGGCGGTTAGGGAAGCCGGTGTGACGGATGTCGGGATCGTTGTTGGCGAGACGAAGGGCGAGATCAAGGCCGCCGTCGGCGACGGCTCGGCCTTCGGGGTCCGGGCGACCTACATAGAACAGGAAGCGCCTCTCGGGCTTGCCCACGCGGTCAAGGTCTCCAGGGATTTCCTCGGCAACGACAACTTCGTCATGTTTCTCGGAGATAACATTATAAAAGAGGGCATCGTCCCCTTCGTGAGGGAGTTCGAATCCCAGAAACCCAACTGCCAGATTCTCCTGGCCGAGGTGGATCACCCGCAGGACTTCGGCGTAGCCGAGATCAAGGGCGGCCGCGTGGTGGGGCTGGAGGAGAAGCCCAAGAAGCCCAAGAGCGATTACGCGTTGGTGGGCGTCTATATGTTCGACAACAACGTCTTTACGGCGATAGAGAACATAAAGCCCTCTTGGAGAGACGAGCTTGAGATAACCGACGCGATCCAGTGGCTGATAGACGCAGAGTTGGATGTGAGATCCCACATCATAGACGGATGGTGGAAGGACACCGGGAAGCTCGAAGACCTTCTGGAGGCGAACAGGATCATCCTTCCCGGGATCGACAAGAGAATCGACGGAGACGTGGACAAGGCATCCAGGATCGAGGGTGAGGTGGCGATCGGAAAAGGGTCGAAGGTGATCGCGGGCACCTTGCGCGGGCCTCTGATAGTGGGTGAGGGGTGCCATATCGAGCGCAGCTACGTCGGGCCGTTTACGTCGATAGACGACAACGTGACTTTGATAGGAAGCGAGATAGAGCACAGTATTGTGCTCAGGGGAAGTCGTATCGAGGACATCGAGACCCACATCGAGAGCAGTCTCATCGGAAGGGACTCGGTGCTTCGAAGGTCGGCGGGACTCCCCAGGGCGTATCGCTTCATGATAGGGGACAGCAGCAAGGTCGAGGTCCTTTGACCTCAGAGCGGCCTTGCCTGCGGACGACGTGATTCCCTCGGGACCACGCGCCCGCTTCGCGGAGCCAACCTGGGAGGACGAAGAAGCTCTCTTGCTCCCTGCGCCCGGTCGCCGAGCCGACTGCGCGGAAGGCGCAGTGCATCTCGGCCGGCTCCCGCAAGCCGGCCCTTACGGGAATCGCGACCTCCGCACGATCGCGGACGCAAGCGGGGAAAGGACAATGCGCCGGCGCGCAGTATGGCGCCGGACGATGCGACACCAGAGGTTTTACTATGGCATCTCGAGACGGCGATATCGCAGCCGGAGGCTCGGCGCGTGGGAAGAGCGCGGCCCCCGCCGCGCGTCCGGAGGAGATCAAAACGGCGGCCGAAGCGCTGATGGCCCTCTCCAAGCTCTTGGACCGCTTCGCCGACGAGGCCGCCGAGTGGGCGGCCCGCATGAGCGCGGTCCTAGTCGACTGCTATTCCGCGGGGGGCAAGGTGCTCTGCTGCGGCAACGGCGGCAGCGCAACGCAGGCGGATCACGCGGCGGCCGAGCTCGCCGGGAGATTCTACAGGGACAGAAGAGCCCTGCCCGCTCTTTCGCTCTCCGACAACGTAGCGAGCCTCACGGCCGCCGCGAACGACTTGGGTTATGAAACCGTGTTCTCCCGCCAGGTGGAGGGCCTGGGCCGCCCGGGCGACGTGCTTCTGGCTTTCTCCACCAGCGGGAAGTCGCCGAACATTCTGGAGGCGATCAAGAAAGCAAGGGAGATGGAGCTCGTGATCATAGGGTTCACGGGCGAGCGGGGGGCCGAGTTCGCGGGGCTCTGCGATCACTGCCTCATCGTGCCTTCGGGCGACACGCCCAGGATACAAGAGATGCATCTGGCTGTCGCACACAACATATGCGCGTTGACCGAGGCGGCTCTGTTCGAAAGGAGATAGCATCCCGTGTCTTGGCGCGGTCTCGTCCGTGAGCTCAGGCCCAGACAGTGGACCAAGAACCTCGTTCTCTTCGCGGGGCTCATCTTCTCGAGAAACGCCGGCGACCTCGACCTCGGCGCAAGAAGTCTCCTGGGCTTCGTGTGCTTCTGCCTCGCTTCAAGCGCGGCCTATATCATCAACGACATAGCGGATCGGGAAGCGGACAAGCTGCACCCGGCGAAGAGACTGCGCCCGATCGCCTCGGGAGAGCTCGGCGTCGGAGTCGCATGGGTCTTCGCGGTTTTGCTCGCGACGGCGGGCGCGGCGATGGCGTTCTCGCTCGGGACCGAGTTCGTCGCTGTGTTCTTGATCTTCCTTGGTCTCAATCTACTCTACTCGCTGAAGCTCAAGCAGGTGCTCGGGCTGGACGTTCTCGCCATAGCCATCGGTTTTGTGCTGCGCGCGATCGCGGGCGTCGAATTGCTCAAGCCGGCGAAGCCCGACATCGAGCTCTCGCCTTGGCTTTTGGTGTGCACGCTCTTCCTCGCGCTCTTCCTCGGCCTGGGCAAGAGAAGGGCCGAGCTAGAGCAGCTCAGCGAAGGCGCCGAGCGGCACAGGAAGGCATTGGCCAACTACTCCCTTACGCTTCTCAACCAGATGATAGCCATGGTTTCGGCCGCCACCGTTATATCATATTCGATATATACCATCTCTCCCGGAACGGTTCAGAAATTCCATACGGAGAAGCTCGTCTATACGATTCCCTTTGTGGTATATGGGCTCTGGAGATACCTGTACTTGGTGATCGAGAGGAAGGGCGGAGGAAACCCCTCGGAGGTACTCTTGTCCGACGCGCCGACGCTCGTGAACGTGCTTCTGTGGATCTTGGTCGCCGCCGGCGTCCTCTATTGGACCTGAGCATCTCCTTTCGCGCGCGCGGTGGAGGCAGTTGTGAAGCGATGTGTCCGTTTCAGGCCGGTTCTACGGGAGCTTCAGCGTGACTTGAGGTGGGGGAATTGGTCTTCGTAGCGACCCTCGCGCAGAAACGGGCCGGGATCCACCGCCTCTAGGAAACAGACCCCTAATCCTGTGCGCACATCAACGCGGACGAAGGATGTTTCGTAAGGCCCCCTTGCGCAGGAGCGAGCGGAGATCCACCTACCAATCGCGCACCTTAACGCGGGCGAACGATCTTCCGAAGCGACCATTTGCACAGGAGGGAGCCGAGATCCACTGCGGCGAAGCCGCAGTTAGCTCGGCGACCGGGTGCAGGGAGCGAGGAAGATCTTTCGCATGCACTGCGGAGAACGCCCACGATGACGAAAACGCAACCGCCGAACACCGCGACCTATCTCGCTTACGCGAAGGTCAATCTCATACTGAGAGTCGTGCGCAAGCGCCCGGACGGCTACCATGACATCGAGTCACTCATGCAAACCGTGGATCTGGCCGACACCGTGACTCTCCGGTGGGGAGGCGGCGGCATCAACGTGACGTGCTCCGATCCCGACCTCGCTGGAGAGGCCAATCTGGCTTGGAAGGCCGCCTCCGTCTTCAACGAAGCTCATGGCCACGGCGAGGGCGTTGACATCTCCATAACCAAGGCGATTCCCGTCGCCGCGGGCTTGGGCGGAGGAAGCACGGACGCGGCCTGCGTATTGGCCGCTCTGGCCGAGAGGCGCGGACTGGGGCCGGAGAAGGCCCGGCTCTCGGAGCTGGCGCTCCGTGTGGGGTCGGATGTTCCGTATCTGCTGGCGGGGGGGCCGGCGGTGGTGAGGGGCAGGGGTGAGATAGTCGAGCCCCTGGAGGGTTGGGAGACCCTGAATCTGGTCATCGCGACCCCGCCCGTTCGGATCAGGAGCTCCTGGGCCTATGGCCGGCTGAGAATGGAGTTGACAGGGGAGCCTGAAAGGTCTAGGATCTTGTCGCTTGATACCGCGGCGGTCGGAGTGGAAGGAATCGCCGCGGCGCTCCACAACGACCTAGAGCGAGCCGTCTTCCGAAGCTACCCGGACGTCCGGAGCCTCAAGGAGAGGATGACGGAGATGGGGGCTTTGGGGGTCGTGATGTCCGGCAGCGGGCCTTCGGTTCTCGCGGTTGAGCGGGATAAGGTTCGGGCCGAGGAAATGGCCGCTGGTCTCCGGGCCGAAGGAAGCACCGCTTTCGCGGTGCGCACAACGGGCTCGGGACGCTCGGCGCTTGAGTGAGCTTCCGGGGGGAATCCCCGGCGTTTGGGGGCGGATCTGGTAAATCCGCATTTTCGGATCCGAGGCACCCCTCTCGCAAGGAGGGGTGCATTGTATCACCCGTCGGCCGGCGCGGGGCCGCCGGTCTCAAGCAGATCGCCCTACTTACGCAACGAAACATGTCTTTTTGAGAGAGGGTTTCGGCCGCCCGGACCCGGCGCAGCCGTGTGACGTGCCCCGGTCGCCCCGATGGTTAGTCAGCACGCTGCCCCATCCGGGGACCTGCCGAGCGCCAGACGGCATTGGGGCGTCGTCAAGCGGTAAGACACAGGATTTTGGATCCTGCATTCGGAGGTTCGAATCCTCCCGCCCCAGCCAATACGTAGCCGTAGGCGTGGTCGGCGCCTGAATTCGTCTGAGGGTGCGGGCGCCGGCGTCGAAGAAACTCATCGTTCGCGGTCTACGGGACTTTGAAGTGAGCGAAGCCCCGCGGGCCGGACGCACGGTTTGGTCGCGTTTTCCGCCCAAGGAGGAGAAGGCAGTGAGCGACAAGCTGAGGATGTTCACCGGAAACGCCAACAGGAAGCTCGCCGAGTCCGTCTGCGATTATCTGGACATCCCGCTGGGTAAGGCCGAGGTGGGGAGGTTTAAGGACAATGAGATCGTGGTGAGGATCAAGGAGAACATCAGGGGAGCGGACATTTTCGTCTTCCAACCCACCTTTCCGCCGGCGGAGAACCTATTGGAGCTGCTGATAATGCTCGATGCCGTGATGAGGGCCTCCGCGTCGCGGGTGGTAGCCGTTATACCTTACTTCGGTTATGCGCGCCAGGACAGGAAGGACCAGCCGCGGGTGGCGATCAGCGCCAAGCTCGTGGCGAATCTCATCGCCACGGCCGGCGCGACGAGAGTGGTCAGCATGGATTTGCACTCGCATCAGATCCAGGGGTTCTTCGACGTACAATTCGACCATCTCTTCGCCGCGCCGATACTTATCGATTACTTCTTCAAGAAGGATATAGGAAATCTGGTTGTTCTGGCCCCCGACGTGGGTTCCGTCAAGATGGCACGGGCTTACGCGAAGCGCCTGGACGCCGGGCTGGCGATAACCGACAAAAGGCGGCCCAGACCAGACGTGGCCGAGGCCGTCAACGTCATAGGAGAAGTGAAGGACAAGAACGTCGTGATAATAGACGACATGATAAGCACGGGATCAAGCATGGTGCAGGCGTCTCACGCCGCGAAAGAGAGAGGCGCTAAGGACGTCTACGCGGCCTGCACGCACCCCGTCTTCTGCGGAGACGCGATGAAGAATCTCGAGCTGGCGGGGCTCAAGGAAGTGATAGTCACGGACACCATACCGCACGATCCGGATAAGCTCAATTCGAACATTCGCGTTCTCACGGTCGCCCCGTTGCTGGGCGAGGCGGTTCGCAGAATCCATGAAGAGCGTTCGTTGAGCTCCTTGTTCGTGTAGTGCGCAAGTCGCGAGGAGGGAAGAGAGAAAATGGCAGTCGTCGCGATTAAAGCCGAACCCAGGACGCCCGGCGGCAAGGGGGCGGCCAGGCGCCTGAGGCGCGAGGGGAGGATTCCGGCCGTTCTCTACGGTCCGGGGGAGGATCCCAAGTCCCTTTCCCTGAACGAAAAAGAGATGGACATTCTCTTCAGGAGATACGGGGGCGCCAGCATCGTTCTGGAGCTGGATGTGCCGGGCTCCGGGGACGGCAAAGACAAGGCTCTGGTGAAGGAAGTCCAAAGGGACGTCGTCACCGGCCAAGTGCTCCATTTGGACCTGCTTCACGTCTCGGCCGCGCGGAAGATCACGGTCGACGTTCCCGTCGTCATACTCGGAGAAGCCGCGGGCTCCAAAGCGGGAGGCGTGCTTGAAGTCGTAACCAGGGAGATCCAAGCGGAATGTCTGCCCGCGGACATACCCGACAAAGTGGAGGTGGACGTCACCGAGCTCGAGATCGGCGACTCAATCAAGGTGAGAGATCTCACGATCCCCAACGTCGAGATTTTGATCGAATCGGACACCACCATCGCGGCCATCGTTCCGCCTACGGTTTACGAAGAGGTGAAGGAGGAGGTTCCGGAGGAGGAAGAGCCGGAGTTGGTGACGAAGGAGAAGGAGGAAGGCGAGCCGGAAGAGAAGGAGCCCGAGGGAAAGAAGGAGAAGGAGAAGGAGAAGGAAAAGGAGAAGGAGTAGCGCCTCCGATTCGGCAATGAAAAGTATCATCGGGCTCGGGAATCCGGGCGATCGCTACCGGAACACGAGACACAATCTGGGATTCAGAGTGGTTGAGGCGCTGGAAGGAAAGGGCCGCGCCCGGAAGGTCTCGTCCCGGAAATCTTACGAATTGTCCGTGTGCGGGGTGGGGTCGCTGCAAGTCGACCTCGTCAAGCCCCTTACCTATATGAACTGCTCCGGGCACGGTGTGCTGGAGTACCTGGAAGACTCGGGTGCGGACCTCACCGACATCTTGGTGGTCTGTGACGACGTCTACCTCCCGCTCGGCCGCATTCGTCTGAGGAGAAGCGGAGGCGACGGAGGTCACAATGGAATGGCCTCGATAATCGAGTTTCTGGGAAGCGAGTCATTCGGCAGGATGAGGATCGGCGTGGGCCTTCCCTCCGACTCGTCGGAGCTCGCCACGTACGTGCTGAAGCCCTTCTCGGAAGAGGAAACGCCGGTTGTCGAGGAGGTCATAGCAAGGGCTCGCGACGCGGCGATGGCCTTCGCCGAAGAAGGCATTGAAGCCGCTATGAATAAGTTCAACGGCTGAGAGCGGCCGTCGCGGAGCGGGAGAGGCGAGAGGCGCCGGACGGAACTCATATGGCGGGGGCATGCGTCGTCGCCGCGATGCGGGAGGCGTGGGGTCCGAATCCCGGCGCGAGAAAGCCGCGGATGTCCGAGCGGCGCTGAGGGGCGGCGCAGCGGTTGAGGTGGGCGGCGCGGAATCGTCCGCTTTCGTACGGGGGCGACCGACTCCGTACAGTGGGCAGTACCGCCGGCCGCGGTCCGGCAGGATGCCGGGTGAAACCGCGCCGGACGGCGGGCGAGACCGCAGGGCACGGCCCGGTGAAAGCCGGGGTGGAGACGGGCCGGCGGTTGTGGAAGCGCCCCGCGATGGGGCTGTGGTTTTGGGCACGTGAGAGGAGGGAATGATGGGTTCTCCAATGCCCGGTGAGGTGCTAGTCGCCGTCGGAGCCGGTGTTCTTGCGCTTTTGACGGCCGTGATCTTGGCGGTTCGGGTGCTGAAGGCGGATCCCGGATCGAAGGTCATGATCAGCATATCCGATGGAGTGCGCGAAGGAGCTATGGCGTTCCTGAAGAGGGAGTACCGGAGCATAGCGATCTTCGTCGTGGTGCTGGCGATTCTGCTGGCCGTTGGGCTCAGAGATGAAGCGGTGGAAGGGTTGGGATGGAAGACGGCAATCGCGTTTCTTGTCGGCGCCTGCTGCTCCATGGCCGCGGGCTTTGTGGGAATGCAAGTGTCTACCAGGTCGAACTCGAGAACCGCTCAAGGCGCGACCGTTAGTTTCGCGAAGGCCATGTCCATCGCCTTTCCAGGCGGGGCCGTGATGGGCATGACGGTCGCGGGCGCGGGCCTGATGGGTCTGTCCCTGGTCTTTTACCTTTTCGGGAAAAGCGCGGGCATCGAAGACGCGGCGGTGATCATCGCGGGATTCTCAATGGGGGCAAGCTCCATAGCCCTGTTCGCGCGCGTGGGCGGCGGCATCTACACGAAGGCGGCCGACGTGGGGGCCGACCTCGTGGGCAAGGTCGAGGCCGGCATACCCGAGGATGATCCCAGGAACCCCGCTACGATCGCCGACAACGTCGGCGACAACGTAGGCGACGTGGCCGGCATGGGGGCCGATCTTTTCGAGTCGTACGTCGGCACGCTGGTGTCCTCGATCGTGATCGCGTTCATGACGAAGAAGGCTGAAGTCGCTCCGCAGTATGTCGCATACGCCTGTCTTCTTCTTTCCGTGGGGATCGTTGCCTCCATACTGGGGATCTTCTTTGTAAGGACGGGCGAGGGACTGAACCCTCAGAAGGCGCTCCGCAACGGCACCGTCTCGGCGGCCGTGCTATTCGCGCTGGGATCTCTCGCGATAACGCTGGGTTTGTTCCGCGATTTGGGAATCGGCCTTTGGGGCGCGACGATGTGCGGCTTGGTGTCGGGCATGGTCGTGGGATTCGTAGCCGAGTACTTCACGACGGGCTCATCCATAAGAAAGATCGCGGAGGCCTGCAAGACGGGCTCCGCCACCAACATCATAGCGGGTTTCGCGACGGGCATGAAAAGCGCCGTGCTTCCGATGTTCGTGATCGCCCTGGCCGTGTTGGGCGCTTACTACATGGGCGGCATCTTCGGCATCGCGCTGGCGGCGGTCGGCATGTTGGCGACTACCGGGATGACCGTCGCGGTGGACGCGTACGGTCCCATCGCGGATAACGCCGGCGGGATAGCCGAGATGGCCCACCTGGATCCCGAAGTCCGCAAGATAACGGACTCCCTGGACGCGGCGGGCAACACCACCGCGGCGATCGCCAAGGGCTTCGCAATCGGATCGGCCGCCCTGACCGCGCTTGCGCTGTTCACGGCCTATGTGCAGGCCGTGGGGCTAACGGCGATAGACGCCATGCAGCCGAAGGTGCTGGCCGGGATGTTCATCGGCGGGGTCATCCCCTTCATGTTCGCCGCCGATACGATGAGGGCCGTCGGACGCGCGGCGTTCTTCGTGGTCGAAGAGGTGCGCAGGCAGTTCAGAGAGGTGAAGGGCCTGATGGAGGGCACCGCGAAGGCGGACTACGCGCGCTGCGTCGATATTACGACGGCGGCGGCGCTAAAGGAAATGGTCGGCCCCGGAATCATGGCGATTGGCATTCCAATTGCGGTGGGAATCATACTCGGTCCCGCGACTTTGGGAGGATTGCTGGCCGGATCGCTCATAGTCGGAGTGCCCATGGCCCTGCTTCTCGCCAACGCGGGGGGCGCATGGGACAACGCGAAGAAGTGGATCGAGGCGGGCAACATGGGAGGCAAGGGCTCCGACGCGCATAAGGCCGCGGTGGTTGGAGATACGGTGGGAGATCCGTTCAAGGACACCTCGGGTCCCGCCCTGAACATATTGCTCAAGCTCATGGCCATTGTCTCGTTGGTGTCCGTGCCGTTCGTGATGAGAGTGCACTCGGCTTTGGTTGATGCGTTGAAAGGGATCTTCTGATCCCGCGGCGCAACGTTTGTTGTCGTAAAGTTGCCTCGGGTGGCCGGTCGGTCCGTTGAATCGACGGCCGGAGACGCCCGCAGGGAGGTGAGAAGTTGCGTAACTACGAGACGGTCTTCATCTTGGACCCGGCCATAGGCGATGACAGGACCGCGGAGGAGGTCGAGCGCGCCAAGTCCGCGATCGAGTCGGCGAAAGGCGAAGTGGTCGATATTCAAAGATGGGGAAAGAGAAAGCTGGCGTACGAGATCAAGAAGAAGAGAGAAGGCGTTTACACGGTTCTCAAGTACAAGGCGGATGGTTCCGCGGTGACCGAGCTGGAGAGAAGCCTCCGGCTCAGCGAGCCGGTAATAAGGTTTCTGACGGTCTCCGAAGAGGCCCCGGCGGAAGAGACCAAGGAATCGAGTCCGGGCGAGTCTGGGACCGCGGAGCCGGGGACGGTCCCGGTCGGGGGCGGCGAAGCCGGCGCCTCCGATCGAGAAGAGCCTGAACGCGCGGCGGCGGGTCCCACGGGTCGGGACTCAGGGCCGGAGGGTCCCCGTGAGGAGCTGAGTTCGGAGCGTCCCGCGGGTGAAGTCGCGGCGTCGGAGGGAGAGGCCTCAGAGGGCGAGGAGCCCTCGTCCGAGGACCGATCCAAACCGGAGCCGGGAGGGACAACCTAATCATCGGAAGTGTTCGTAGGGTGAACGGGTTCCCGTGATTCGAGTGGTGTGTGTGGTGTGGTTGGGTGAAGGGTAGAGGAGGTGCGCCATGGCGGAATTGAGGCTGGCCAGCGTCAATAAGGTGCTCATCTCGGGGCGTTTGACAAGGGACGCCGAAGTAAGATATACTCCGGCCGGGAGTCCCGTGAGCACTCTGCCTGTTGCGATCAACAGGCGTTACAAAAGCCAGGATGGCGAGTGGAGAAGCGAGGCGACGTACGTGAACGTGGTCGCCTGGGACAAGCTTGCGGAGCGCGCGGGGCAAGTCGCCAAGAAGGGCGCTGCCGTGATGGTGGAAGGGCGGCTGCAAAGCAGGAGCTACGAGGCGTCCGACGGCGCGCGCAGAACCGTGCTCGAGATAAGGGCCGAGAGGCTTCAGTTCCTGGACCGCCGCCCCCAGGAAACCGGAGAGGGCCGGGAATCCGACGAGTCCGAGCATTCCGAATCAGGGGACATGCAAGACGCCGAGGGGGAGAACGATCTCCCCTTCTAGCCCGAGAGGCTGGAGGATAAGAAGTGGCAAGGCAGAGGGAAGGTAAGAGACAGAGAAGGAAGGTCTGCAAGCTCTGCTTGGAGAAGATCCAACACATCGACTACAAAGATGAGCGCAGGCTGCAGAGGTTTGTGACGGACAGAGGAAAGATCGTGCCGAGGAGGGTGTCGGGCAACTGCTCCAAGCACCAGGCCCAGATCACAACCGCGATCAAGAGGGCCCGGATATTGGCCTTGATACCCTTCACGAGTGACCAGTACCGCTGAGCCAATGGAGAGAATCGAGCGTGTTGAGGGGAGGGCGGCGGCCACGTTGGCCGCGGCCCTTTTCACCGGAGCCGTCGCGCTGGTCCTGATGGGACCCACCACTTTCCTAAGGAGTGTTCCGCTCCTGGTGGGGCTTCCGCTGCTGGCCATGGGCGTCGTGCTCCGCTTTGGTCGGGCTGCGGCGCTGCTGCTGGGAACCGTGCTCGTGGCAACGGGTGTAATCGCCGGAGTCTCAACGCTGCTTGCTTCCCTGGCGTCGCTTGCGTGCATGGGTATCATGCTCGGCGCCGGCGCGAGAAGGGGCTACAGGCCTCGCGACAGTTGCCTTGCGGGCTCGCTGCCGGTCGCGGCGTGGCTTCTCGTTGAGCTTTACTCGGGAGGGTCCGCCCTGGTCGAGGATTCGCTGAGAAGCCAGCTCGGTGAAGTTGCCCTCAAGCTCGGCGACCTGCTGGGCAGGCTGTTCCCGGCGCTTTCGACAAGTGGATACGAGGCGCTCGTAGCGGCTTTTCCGGTCCTGCTGGTTGCCTGGTCCGTCGTCCTTGCGGCTGGCGTATACAGATTGGCCGAGCTTTTCTTTCGCCAGTTCGGTTTGCGAATGCCGGTCGCGGCGAGCTTCTCGGTTATGTCGCTTCCCTGGGCGGTGACATGGGTCGCCATCGCGGGGCTTGTTCTCTCGCTCTGGGGACCAACGTTCCTGGGGGCCGCGGGCGTCAACATGGTGATAGGTGCGGCCATAGCGTATTCCTTCCAGGGAGCGTCGGTGTTGAGTTTCTGGCTGGGTAGGGCTACGGGATCGGCGGTGAGGACGATAATCGTGCTGGGTGTATGGTCGCTGGGAGCACATCTGCTGGCCGTTGTGGGCTTCGTCGACACGTGGTGGGATCTTAGGAGGCTGCGTGCCTCCCGCTAGGCCGAGGCGGAGTCGCCCCGGCATTGGAGGGTCGATATGGAGATCATCTTGCTTGAGGACATAGCGGGCCTGGGCACGCGCGGAGACACCGTGAAAGTGGCCAACGGCTACGCCAGGAACTATCTGATTCCCTACAAGATGGCCATTTCCGCGGCCGGAAGCGGCGCGAGGGTCTTCAAGGAGAGGGAGCGCCAGCGGGCCGTCAGAGAGAACCGGATAAAGCGGTCTTCCGAGAAGACCGCCTCGGAGATGGGCAGAGTGTCGTGCACGATACCCGTCCAGGTCGGTGAGGACGACAGGGTCTTCGGTTCGGTCACTTCCCAGGACATCGCCTCGGCGTTGGCCAAAATCGGCTTCGAAGTGGACAAGAAGAAGATAATGCTGGACGAACCTCTCAAGGCGCTGGGTGTTTACAATGTTAGAGTCAAACTGCCGATGGACGTAGAGGCCAAGGTGAAGGTATGGGTCGTCAAAGAGTAAAGGCACTGATCGCGATATTGATATTCGCCTCCATAGTCGCCGGATGCGGGGGAGAGAAGCAGGAGTCCGCGAGTGGGGGGAGCGTCATCGCCGTCATAAACGGGCGGCCGGTTACGATTGAGGACGTGCAGGCCCGCATCGATGGGCTGCCCGAGGAGGCGAGGAAAGAGCTCGATCAGCCGGCGATGTTGAGCGCTTTCATAAGCAATGACATCCGGGAGAGGGTTTGGGCCGAGGCGGCCAGAGAAGCCGGACTGGACGAGAGTCCTGAGTTCCGGAGACGCATGGGTGTCATAGAGAACACGATTCTGGCGCGGATGTACGGCGAATCCGTCACGAAGGCCAACGTGGAACCCACTGAGGAAGAAATCGACGAGATCTTCGAGCAAGAAAAGGACGTTTACGCCAATCCGGAGATTCGTGTTAGGCACATTCTCTGCTCCACGGAAGCCAAAGCGCGGGAGGCGATTGAGGCGATCCGAGGCGGCATGTCTTTCGATGACGCGGTAGTCGCGTACTCTGAGGATCCGCACACCCGCGATCAGTCCGGCGACCTGGGTACCCTGACCCGCGAGTCGGTGATCCCCGGCCATGGAGTGGCGCCGGACTTCTTCGACGCCGTGGTCAACCTGAAGGTGGGGGAGATATCCGGGCCTATTCGGTCGCGCCGGGGCTATCACGTCGTGCTCGTATTGAACAAGCGAGCCGGGGCGCGCATGCAGGCCGACGCGCTCCGGGCTCAGATCGCGAGGCGCATCAAGAGAGAGCGTTCGCAGACAGACGTCTCGGACATAGAGGAAGAGCTGTGGGATAGGTTCAACGTCCAAGTGCATGATGATGCCATCAAGCGGTACATAGGCTACCCGGTTACGCCGGAGCAATACGTAACCCATATTCGGGAAGCCACTGCCCCCGGAGACAAGATACAGCTATGCCGGGAGTTTCTGAGTGAGTTCCCCCGGAACAAGTACGCCCCCTGGGTTCAGTTCAAGCTGGGTTTTGTCTACTCCGAAGAGATGCACAGCCACGTGGATGCGGAGGAGACGTTCAGGGCTCTTATTCGGAGTTATCCGAACTCCGATTGGGCAGAGCCGGCCGCGTGGATGATCCGCAACATGAGGGGGGAGCATCCTCCTTTGCGGAGCGTGGAAGACGTCAAGGCCCTGGCGAGAGGCGATCAAAGATAGGCGCGCCGCTCAAAGCGAACGGGCGGCGGGTCGGTCGCCCGGCATGGCCGCAAGGAGGCCGGCGGACGCTCCGACGGTTCGGCATTGTGGCCCGGTGATGGGACCAGGGGACGGCACGACGGCGGGACGCCGGGGCGACGGGACGGCCCGGTGGATCGGGCGAGCTCAGACGGACACCACGATTGTCTTCAGAGTAGACGGTCCGAGTATGATGCATGGAAGAGGGTAATCATGGGGGAAAAGAGTCACCAGGTGATTGAAGTGAAGGTGAGTGGCGTCGCGATGGATGACCGCCACAAAAGTCCTGTTGTCATACTCCAAGAAAAGAAGGGCGAGCGTGTGCTTCCCATATGGATCGGCGGGTCGGAAGCGCACGCCATAATGGCTCAAATCGCCGGGAAGAAGTTCCAGCGCCCGCTCACACATGACTTGATGGTCAGCGTGATCTCGAACTTGAAGGCGAAGATCCTCAAGGTGACGATTACGGATCTCAAGGAGAACACATTCTACGCCGAAGTTCTGCTGCAGAGGCAGAACGAGCTCGTCAACATCGACGCGCGCCCCAGCGACTCCATAGCGCTGGCCGTGAGAACCAACTCTCCGATCTTCATATCCGAAAAGCTCTTGGAGGGTGACGCCCCAAAGGGCGAGCCGGAGAAAGAGAAGAGCGAGGAGGAGATCAAGGAGGAGAGAGCGCGCGACCTGAAGAAGTTCCTCGAGGACCTACGCCTGGACGACTTCGGCAAGTTCTCGATCTGACCCGTACCCATGCTTGCTCCAGCGGTGCGGGCGAAAGATCTTTCTTGCTCCCTCCGCCCGCTCAGTCAGCTAACCGCCGCTGTGCGGCGGTGGATCTTCCTTCGCTCCTGCGGAAACGGTCGCTACGAAAGATGCTTCGCCGGCGTTGAGGTGCGCACTGTGTTGCTTTTTCACGGACCGAGTTGGGTCGCGGCCCGTTCCTGTGCAAATGGTCGCTTCGGAAGATCGTTCGCCCGCGGAAGGGGCGCGTTTGAGATGCTGTTCACGAGGGTTGCTACTCGGACGTGAGCTGAACCGTCAATCTCGGATGCGGCTCGTCGGGGGGCCAGTGGAATGTCTCGAGCGCAATCTTGTGGCCGGGCAGGGATATCTCAAGTGCGTGCTCCCCGTCTTGAATGGGGGACACCGAAACCTCGCCGTCTCCGTTTGTGAGGAGATCAAGATACCCATCCATAGTGACTTTGGCCCCCGGGGCGGGCTCATTGCCTTCAGGCAGCATGACGGTGACGGTGAGGAATCTAGGAAGACCGTCGCTTCCCGCGAGATGGCGCAGCAGGCCCGCGTAGATCGCGTAGGCTTCCCTTGAGACGTTCCAAGGATGAGAGAGGAACGTCTCGGTTCCGCGATCGTCCAGAGGCATGAGATTGACGAAAACGGCGGGCGCCCCGGTCATGCGGATGGAGTACCGGGAGCTTTCCGTGATCTCGGGCGGAGGCGCATCCAGCGCGTGCGAGGCGGCCAGGGCCAGAGATCCGGCCAGCGAGATCCCCGCCGCGCTTCCCGGGTAGTGCTCTATGCGGGGCGCCGATCGGGTCCCCGAAGGGCGATGACTGATTGCGATATATCTTGTCGCGCCCGAGGCCTCGGCGATCAAGAGCCTTTCCAAGTCACTCGCGGGCTCGCCGCGTTCTCTTGTCAAGGCGACCCTGCCGCCGGAGCCTTCGATCATAGTCGCGAGGGCCGATGCCACCTCGAAGTTGATCCGGGAGGCGTCCGTGCCGGAAGGCCCCTGTCCCGCCCTGTCGTCGCCTCCTCCCTCGGGGTCGAGGGCGATCGTGTGGCCGTGAAGCAAGCCGCCGGCTGCTCGATCGAGCTCAAGAGTATTCACGGTCCAGTCGGAGATTGAGTCGAAGGGAGCCTCTCCCGCGGGAAGGCTCTCCGTGGGACGCCAAGCGTAACCGGGCGCTCTGATTCGCCACAAGCCCTCCTCTCCCCCCGCAGTGGTGAAGGACACGAAGCCGTCGCGGTTGCTTCTTCCCAGGAGCTTCTGATCGAGCGCTACGGCCGCGTAGGCTATCGGAGCCCCTCCCGACGCGTCGCGGGTGAAGAACCATCTGTGATACGCAACGCTGGGTTCTTCAGCCGCATCCACCGCGAATCCCATTGTCGCTTCTCCGCAGCGAGCCTCGACCCAGAAGGAGCCGCCGGGAGGCGGAATGATGTAGCAGACCGCTTTGCCGCCTTTGAGCGGCGAGATCTCCGGGTACGCGCGCGTATCGCTCCGGAAGGTCACCGGGGTACCGTCGGCGATCGGGTTCATATGGACGTCGTACACTCGGGCTTCAACGGCGAATGGGACGCCTTCCGCCGCGCCGATTTCAAGCTCCGGGGCAAGGACCAGATGTGCGGGCTTCGTCGCGACGCTGAACCCGAACTCCAGAGGCGCGGACCAGTTTCCCTTGAGATTTCTGACCCGCGCGGAGACAGTGTGAGGGCCGCCCCCCAACGGCTCTCCGGGAGTGAAGGCGATCAGCCCGGAGGCCGGATCGTGGCTCACGTCTCTCTGCATGCCGTCGAGTGTAAACCTGGTCGAAGCGGGATCGATGCCGATCCCCTCGCGGCCGGGATCAGGGAGGACGGATATTGTCGGGTAGGCGTTCTGAGTGACGCTGTCGGCGGGCTCGACGCGTTGAAGAGACGGCACCCCTCGCGAGAAGTAATCAACAAGGCCGACAAAATAGGCCTCGGCCTCCATTCTCTGCACGTCCGCCTCTTTCAGTTTCGCTTCCACGAGCGGGTTCGAGATGAAAGAAGGCTCGCCCAGGACGGCCGGGAACTCGCATCGCCGGAGCACCGAGTAGTTTCCAGCAATCACCCCGCCTCTCGTCTCATTGATATTGAAAGACAGGTGCGTGTGTAGAAAGCGCGCCGCGTCATAAGAAGGCCCGGGATCCGTGGCCTTGTAGTAGGTCTCTATTCTATTGGTGGATGGGTCCACACCGATGTCCGAGTTGTGGTGAATCGAGATAAAAACGTGGGGCTCCTCCCGGTTAGCGATGACTGAGCGGGCAATGAGGTCGTCCCTCAGCGAGCTGTCCTCTCCCTCCGCCACCGTTCTGTCGCTGTGACGGGTCAGTGTAGCGTCCGCGCCCGCGTCCTTGAGTAGGCCCCAGAGGTTCAGCGCGACCCCCAAGTTGACGTCGGCCTCCCTCAAGCCCGTGGGCCCTACCGCTCCGGCGTAGCGGCCGCCGTGACCGGGGTCGATCACAATGCGCTTGCCGCGAAGCGGCGTGGTGTCTAGATCCTCGATGCGCTCGCGCATTCCGGCATAGGGTTCGGGCATGCCCTCGGGCGGGGCGGGCGGTGGCGGCGCACATGAAGACAGCATCAGGGCCGAGGCCGCCGCGCAAAGCAAGTGCGCGGCCCTGAAACCACGCGTCACCCCACGAAGTCTCGGCCGCCTGCCCATGTTGTCGCCCCCCTCAGCCATAGCTTGATTCCCCGTGAAACTCGAATTCCCTCTCGACATGCAGTCGTCTGCGCTCGAGCCGCGCCTCCCGGGGCGCCGTATGTTGATACCTTCCTCCATCGCTTGGTTCTCCCCAGGATTCTGAGCGATGTCCGACCGGCAATGATCTGCGATCGGACCGTGTGTCACGGCAATCCGTTTGATGAAGCGACCCGAGGGTAGCAGAGAGCCTCCCCTTGGGCAAGACGCGGGCGATCGAGCGGAAGTCCGCCGGCTCGAGCAACCCAGGTGGCGGACGAAGGGTTCCCTTGAGGCCACGCGTCCACTTCGCGGCAGTGGATCTCGGCTCGTTCCCGCGGTGCGTGCGAAAGATCTCCCTAGCTCCCTGCGCCCGGTCGCCGAGCTAACCTCAGCTTCGCTGAGGTGGATCTAGGCTCCCTCCTGCGGTGCGTGCGAAAGATCTTCCTAGCTCCCTGCGCCCGGTCGCCGAGCTAACCTCAGCTTCGCTGAGGTGGATCTCGGCTCCCTCCTGCGGTGCGTGCGAAAGATCTTCCTAGCTCCCTGCGCCCGGTCGCCGAGCTAACCTCAGCTTCGCTGAGGTGGATCTCGGCTCCCTCCTGCGCAAATGGTCGCTTCGGAAGATCGTTCGCCCGCGAGAGAGGCGCCATCGCCGGTGGATCTCCACTCGTTCCCGCGAATCGGCCCTTGCGGGAACCGCTTCGTCCTCCGAGGGCGGCCCCGGTGGTAGGGCCAATCGAGCTTTTTCCCTTGACATAGAGGCGGGGACGTCTATAAAGGTTTAGGGTTGCTCATGAAGGGGCTAGGATTTCATAAGATAGCTTGGGTTGCCTCTCCAGGCGCCCGGCTTAGGAATCCCGTGGGCGGACCGCCCTTCGATAGGGGAAGGCCATCCGCCGGCGGGCGGTGGGGTAGCCTCACCCCTTTGCAGGGTCGATCCGGAACAACCGTGAAATGGCTAGGCGGGCTATGGCCGACGCTCTTAGCGGCCCTGGCGGTGGGAACACTGATAGGCGGCCTGTCGTGTCGCTCCTCTCCTCGTACCGTTCCAATCGGGGTCTACTTGCCTCTGACCGGCCCTCAAGCCGGCTTCGGGGAATCCATCAGAAAGGGCGTAGAGATGGCCGTTCAGGAGATCAACTCCGGCGGCGGCGTCAAGGGCAAGATGCTCCACCCGACCATACTGGACGATGAAGGCGACCCGGACCGGGCTCGAGATCAGGTGCAGCGGCTCATCGAGGATGTGCGTGTCTCAGTAGTAATAGGCGGAGCGCTGAGCGCCGGCAGCCTCGCCGCGGCGCCCCTATGCCAAGAGCACGGCGTCCCCATGGTGAGTCCTTCTTCGACCAATCCGGCCGTCACTGAAGTCGGGGAGTTCATCACCAGGGTATGCTACGTGGACTCGTTTCAAGGCACGGCGATGGCGACTTTCGCATACGCGTCTCTCGGGGTGAAGAAGGTCGCGATTATGAGTAAGAGAGGGGACGACTACAGCGAGGGGCTTGCCGAGTACTTCGCCCGCACCTTCGAAGAACTTGGAGGTCGGGTCGTCGCCGAGGCGAGTTTCTCACGGGAGTCGGCGATTCTGTCGGAGAACCTTGCGGACCTGTCCGCGGCCGGTCCGGATGCCGTGTTTCTGCCCCTGTATTATCAGGACGTCGCGATGGCAGCCCGCAAGATGGCCGACCGGCGGTTCTCCCCCGTCTTGCTCGGCGGTGACGGCTGGGACTCCCCGGAGTTGCTCCAAATGGCGGGCGACGCCGTGGAGGGCGGGTACTTCACCACTCACTACTCACCCGAAGATAGAAGAGTCAAAGTGAAGGGATTTGTGAGAAGCTACAGGGAGAAATACGATGCGCCTCCGGACGCCCTGGCGGCGCTCGGTTACGACGCCACGCACCTTGTCGCCGATGCGCTTCTTCGCCTGAGCAAAGAGACCCCGGACGCTTTCGAGGCGCTCGCGTGGAGCGGGAAAGGCCCCGGCGGCGAAGCCGAGCTGAAGGAGGGGCGGAATTCGCTGAAGAATGTCATAACCGAGACCGCCGAGTTCGACGGCGTCACGGGGGAGATTACAATAGGGGGTTCGAGAAACGCGCTGAAGCCCGCGTCCGTTCTCCAGATCAAGGGAGGCGCTTTCAGGCACGCGGGAAAGGTCCGGCCGTGAGGCTTCCGGAGATCGAGTTGAAAGAGCTCAAGTCCATACCGTCGGTTGAATCGCTCGTGTCGGATCCCGGGCTGCGCGATTTGGTGGAAAGCCGGCCGCGCACGTTTGTCGTCGATGCCGTTCGCAGGGTGCTCGAGGCCGAACGGGCGGCGATACTGGGCGGAAGCGAGCCTACGCCGAGAGAGGCCCTCATCCGCAAGACGGCTGAGCACATGAGGCTCTACGAGCTGCCTTCGATCCGCAGGGTGGTGAACGCAACGGGCATCGTCCTCCACACCAACCTGGGCCGGGCTCCCATGAGTCCTGAGGCGGCCGACGCGATGCGTGAAGCTGCGGCGGGCTACTGCAATCTGGAGTACGATCTCGCGGAGGGGGAGAGGACCCGCAGGGGCATCTACGCGGAGCGCCTGCTGGCGCGGCTCGCGGGCAGCGGGGACGCCCTGGTCGTCAACAACAATGCGGCCGCCGTGCTCCTGGTGCTGAATACCATGGCCGAGGGAGGCGAGGTGATCGTCTCGAGAGGGGAGCTTATCGAGATCGGAGGATCCTTCCGTCTGCCCGACATAATGCGCAAGAGCGGGGCTAAGCTCGTCGAAGTCGGCACGACCAACAAGACATTCTTGAAGGACTACGAGGCGGCGATCAGCGACAAAACGGCCTTGATACTCAAGGCGCACTGGAGCAACTTCAGGATAGTCGGTTTCGCGACGGAGGTCGGCCTGAGCGATCTCGTCGCCCTTGGAAGGGAGCGGGGCATTCCGGTGGCGTTCGACCTCGGCAGCGGCGCCATGACGGACTTCGGCGCACTCGGGCTGGGGAGCGAGCCCATGGTTGCGGCGAGCGTCAAAGCCGGCGCGACGGTCGTCACCTTCAGCGGCGACAAGCTGATGGGAGGCCCCCAGGCGGGTCTTATAGTGGGCGATTCGGAGGCGATTTCGCGTCTTAGAAAGAACCCCGTTGCCAGGGCCGTCAGGGTGGATAAGTGCGTGATAGCGGCGCTTGAGACGACCCTTAAGGCATATCTTATCGAGGAGGAGTGCTCCCGGTTGCCTTCGATGCGGGCGCTTCTGGCGTCCGCCGAGGACGTGGCGGGCAAAGCCGGGCGTCTTGAAAAGAGGCTTTCGGAGCTGGCCGGACGCGGGCTTGAAGTGAGCGCGGCCGACGGCTCGTCGGAAGCGGGCGGGGGATCGCTGCCGACGGAGTGCATTCCCACGCGTGTCGTCAGGCTGAGAGCCAAGGGCATGTCGGCGGATTCGCTCGGGCGGGCGTTGAGAGCCGCCGAGCCGCCCGTCATAGCGAGAGTGAGAGATGACTGGGTAGTCCTCGATCCGAGGACAATCCTTGATAGAGAAGAAGAGGAGTGGGTCTTCTCCGCGGTAGCGCGCGCTTTGGAAAAGGAGTAGGCTCGGCTCCGACGGGGGAGGAGCTTCCCCGGCGAGGTAGTGCGAGATCTTCCCGTCGGCTTCGCGGCGGCGGGGGGTAGGCCCGGGCCGCGGCGACGTCGCGAGCGCGGTTCCGTTGTCGCATGAGCCTTTTGAAGGGGAGCAAAGACCAAAGGAGGATATCAGCCGGTGCGCCTCAAGAAGCTCGATCTATTCGGTTTCAAGTCCTTTCCTGAGAAGCTGGGGATAGAGATAGGCGACGGGATCATGGCGGTCGTGGGTCCCAATGGCTGCGGCAAGTCCAACATAGTCGACGCGATCCGCTGGGCGTTGGGGGAGCAGAGCGCGCGGGTTCTGCGGGGCGACAGGATGGATGACGTGATCTTCGCGGGAAGCAAGACCCGCAAGCCCCTCGGAATGGCGCAGGTTGTGCTCACCTTCTCCAACGACGACGGCGCGCTGCCGATTGACTTCTCCGAAGTGACCGTAACCAGAAGGGTGTTTCGCTCGGGCGAGAGCGAGTATTTGCTGAACAAGGAGGTCTGCCGGCTCAAGGACATCAGAGAGATGTTCCGGGGAACAGGCGTCGGCAGCCACTCATATTCGCTTATTGAGAGAAGCCAGGTCGATTCGGTGATAACCGACGGCAGCACCGATCGGCGCCTTTTGCTCGAGGAGGCCGCCGGTATAACGAACTACAAAGCGCGGAAGCGCGAGGCTTTGAGAAAGCTCGAAGCGACGGAGAACGACCTTGTACGCTTAAACGATATCATAACCGAGGTCGAAAGGGAAGCCCGCTCGCTCGGAAGGCAGGTCGGCAAGGCGAAGAGGTATCACCGGTGGAATGAGCGCGTCAAGGACCTTGACGTTTCCGTGAGCCGGCGGAAGCACAGGGACCTCTTGCAGGAGGAGCGCGGGCTTAAAGAGGTCCTTTCCGAGCAGAAGGCGGAAGAGGCTAAGCTTCAGGCGACTCGCGGCACCTTGGAGGCGGAGGTGGAAACCATAAGGGCGGACCTTCTCCGGAAGGGCAGAGAGGTTTCCGAGGCTGAAAGCAAGCTGCGGGAGGTCGAGGGGCGGCTGGCCGACGTAAGGGAAAAGATATCGGTCCTTTCGGAGAGGCGCAGAGGGCTCTCGGAGAAGGCGTCCGAAGCGGAGAACAGGGCCGAAGAGCTGGAGCGCCGGATCCGCCAGGAGCACGCTAGAAGGTCGAGCCTGGAATCCGAAAGGGAGGCTGCCGGGGAGCGGGTGGAGGAAAGGAGTGCCGAGGTCCGGGAGAAGGAGGAGAAACTCGAGCGCGCGGAGAAGGCGCTGGCGGAGCTGAGGGAGAGATTGGAGGACGTCAAGCGACCGGCTGTTGAATCTCTGGAAAGGGCCGCGCAATTGGACGCTCAGGTGCAAAGGCACAGATCCGAAGTGGCGGAGAGGACGGCGCGGATCGAGAGAGAGTCGCGGCGAAGGGAGGAGCTTCTTGCCAGGAGGAGCTCGCTGGAGGAGCGACTCCAAGCGGGCCGGTCCGAGCTGGAGCGGATCGTGGACGCGTTGAGAGAATGCCGGAACGAGGAAGAGTCACGCGCCGCCAAGACTGAGAATATTTGGGAGGACGCCAACAAGCTGAGGGAGAACGAGAAGGCCCTTTCGGAGCGCGCCGCCGCGCTTCAGTCGCGTCTCAAGCTCATGCAGGAGATACAGGACAGCTACGAATGCCTGGGCGAGGGCGTAATGGTGGTGATGAAAGACGAGGAGATGCGGAGCAGAGCCAAGATAGTGGGACCGCTGGCCGGACTGCTCTCCGTGCCGGAGGAGATGGTCGCGGCGGTGGAAGCGACCCTGGGTGAAACGCTGCAGTATCTCGTAAGCGAGGATCTGGGGGCCGCGGCGGAAGTTTTCGCCGAGGGAAGGTCGAAGTCCAAAGGGGGCGTAACCGTCGTCCCCCTGCCTGCCGGCGTCGAGACGCTTGCCGCCGAGCAAAGGGAGAACCTGCTCAAGGAAGAGGGCGTCATTGCATGGCTCCCCGAAGCGTGCACGGAGTCGGAGGAGCCGGATCCCGCCGTGCGGTCCTTCCTCTCAAGGGCGTTTCTCGTGAGCGATGAGAAGACGGCGCTGCGTCTATCCCGCAGATACGACGGCACCAAGCTCTTGTTCGTGACGCGAGGCGGCTTCGCGGTCGAGGCGGGGGCTTCGCTGCTTAGAATCGGCGGCTCAACGAAGGCCGCGGGGCTCATATGCAGGGCCGGGGAGATCGAGAAGTGCCAGGAGGATCTCCGGGATGCCGAGGCCTCGTTGCGCGACCTAAAAAAGAAAAGGGAGGAGCTCGAAAGAGTGAGGACCGCCTCCCTTGAGTCCCTCGAGGAGATGAGACAAAAAGTGAGGGGGCTCCAGCAGGCCTGCGTCGACAAAGAACGCGACGTCTCAACCGCCAGGGCTCAGCTTGAAGCCTGCGGCGAGGAGTTGGATGTTCTACACGAGAGGATCTCTACCGCGAAAAACGCTTCGGAGGAGGCCGAGCGGGCCATAAGGATGGCCGGCTCCAAGCTGCGCGACGCGGAGTCCGCCAAGGAAAGCTGTGAGGAGGACCTGAGGAGGACCGAGGCGAAGGAAAGAGAGCTGGAAGCGGAGAGGACGGCCGCTCAGCGTGCTTACCACGAAGCGCACGGGCTCTGGGCCGAGGCCGAGCGGGCGGTCCGGGAGATAGAGGCCGAGATGGCCCGGCTTGCCGCGAGCGCGGAGGATCTCGCCGCGCGGAGGGAGGCGAAGCTGAAAGAAGCCGAGGGGGCGCGTGAGTCCTCATCGGCGCTGGAGGCAGAAATCGAGGGCCTCGAGGAGGAGCTTGTCCGGTCCGGGAACGCGAAGCGGGACATCGAGGAGGATCTGAGCGGCCTGAGGGAGGATTACGAGAAGTCCGAAGCGGTGGCCGCGGAGAAAGAACACAGCGCGAAGGAGGCCAGAGGGAAAGCCCAGGAAGCGACCAACAGCCTTCACGATACCGAGATCCGATTGACCCAAGTCAGCACGGAGGCGTCCGGATTGAGGCAAAGGGTGATGGGCGAGCACGGAGTGAATCTGGATGCTTACGCTCCGGCCGAGGACTGCGAGCAAAGCCTGGAGGAGATGGAAGCGGACTTGGAGCACCTCCGAGCCAAGGTGGCCAAGCTGGGCGCCGTAAACCTGCTGGCCGTGGAGGACTACAAGCGCTGCAGGGAGAGGTTGGAGTTTCTGACGACCCAGAGAACCGATCTTGTGCAGGCGAGGGAATCCCTGCTCGAGGCGATCGAGAAGATAAACATAACGGCGTCTTCTTTGTTCGTAGAGACTTTCGAGAAGGTGAGGGAGAACTTCAAGAGGACGTTCTCGACTTTGTTCAAAGGCGGCGAGGCGGAGATAAGTCTTGTCGGGGAGGACCCTCTCGAGGCGGACGTGGATATTTACGCCCGTCCCGGAGGAAAAAAATTCCAGAGTCTCAAGCTTCTTTCGGGGGGAGAGAGGGCCTTGACGGCGATTTCGCTTCTGTTTGCGGTGTATCTCGTCAAGCCGAGCCCATTCTGTATATTGGATGAGGTGGACGCTCCGCTTGACGACGTCAACGTGGACAAGTTCGTCTCCATGATTCGTGAATTCAGCTCAAGAACGCAGTTCATCGTCGTCACTCACAACAAGTCCACGATGGCGGCGGCCAATCGTCTCTACGGTATTACGATGGCCGAGCCGGGAACCTCGAAGTTGGTGTCCGTCAGTTTCGACGAGCTCGGGAACGTGAGACAGCCGGAGACGGAGACGGAGGCGTTGGCGGCGGCGGTGGTGTAGGGAGAGGCCGTGGCCTGGATCGGCAAGAAACTGAAGGCCGGGCTCGCGAAGACCCGCAAGGGACTTCTTTCGAGGCTGGAGGATATATTGCCGCGCGGTCGACGCGTGGACGACGAGCTTCTGGAAGACCTCGAGGACGTGCTGCTCGGAGCCGACGTCGGACTGGCGACGACGGACGAAATCCTCAATCGCATAAAGGAAAAAGCAAAGGGCTCTCTGTCGGGCGAGGACGTGAGGGAGATTCTCCGCAGCGAGCTTCTGGACATGCTCGCCGTTTCCCGGAAGGGCCCCCCGGACGCCGAACAAGAAGAGACATCCGGCGTTACGGGAGGGACATATCGGGCCGCATCCCAGCGCGAATCCAAGGACGTCCCCGCTGACGGGGCCCGTGCCGCCCACGATGAAGCACCCACCCGCTTTCCAGGTGAACGATCGGACGGAGCCCTTGGAGAGAGATTCTCCGGCGCTTCCGACAAAGAGCCCCCCCCGGAGGGTCGTTCGGGGGAGGATCGGGGGTCGGCTTTGGGGGGCGCCGAGCGGGGAACTTCGGAAAAGCCCGAGGTCATACTGGTCGTCGGCGTGAACGGGGCCGGCAAGACGACTACTATCGGCAAGCTGGCCTGGCGGTTGTCGAAACGAGGCAAGAGCGTCATGGTCGCCGCGTCCGACACGTTCAGGGCCGGCGCTACCGAACAGCTCGACCAGTGGATAAAGAAGACCGGCGGCGACATCGTAAGACAGGAAAGGGGCGCCGATCCGGCGGCGGTTGCTTTCGATGCGCTCCAAGCCGCCAAAGCCCGTTCTTGCGACTGCCTTCTGGTGGACACCGCTGGGAGGCTCCACACCAAAGCGAACCTGATGGAGGAGCTTAAGAAGATCGGCCGGGTCCTCGGCAGGCTGTCACCCGGCGCGCCTCACAGCGTTTTGCTGGTGCTGGATGCCACTGCCGGACAAAACGCGCTTGTCCAGGCCCGGGAGTTCGGAGAGGCAACCGGGGTGACGGGCATCGTCATAGCGAAGCTCGACGGCACGGCCCGAGGAGGGGCCGTCATCGCCGTCGCCAGGGAGCTGAGTGTTCCGGTGGAGATGCTCGGTGTCGGAGAGGGCCCGGAGGACCTTGAGGAGTTCGATCCCGAGGCCTTCGTGGACGCGCTCCTGGCGCCCTGACCGGCGCGTGATCTTCGCTCGCTCCTGCGGTGCGTGCGAAAGATATTCCACGCTCCCTGCGCCCGGTCGCCGAGCTAACCTCCGGTCGGATTCGTCGAGGCGGACGAGGGGTTTTCTTGCTCCCGGTGCCCGCTTCGCGGAGCTAACCTTCGCTTCGCGAAGGTGGATCTCCGCTCGCTCCTGCGATGCGGGCGAAGGTTCTTTCTGGCTCCCTGCGCCCGGTCGCCGAGCTAACTGCGGCTTCGCCGCAGTGGATCTCGGCTCGCTCCCGCGAATCGGCCCTTGCGGGAACCACTTCGTCCTCCATAAGCACGGTCCCGGTGGATCTCAACTCGCCCCGTCCGCTATGCTGACTTACCACGTGCGTGGCCCTGCTTTTCACATCGGCATTTCCCGGCAAACCGCCGGCGCAGCCAATTCGTAATTGTTCTATATCTCGGACGTACCCTCTATGTTGCCGTGAGACTTGAGAATAGAGATGAAAGCCCGCTTGGTTTAGGTTTGACAGGGCGTCCGAGCCGGTGATAGATTCGAAGTGAGCCGAGGCCCTCCTGCTTTAGTTTCGGAGACCAGAGAGAATGAGAATAGAGATAGCCGCCCACGCCGGCTATTGCTACGGCGTCAAGAGGGCTTTCGATCAAATCAAGGGAGTTCCCGGGGGCGCCGAGGGCGGCATCTATACGCTCGGCCCGATAATCCACAACCCGCAGGCTGTCGAGGCGCTCAAGAGGGAGAAGGGCGTCAGGCCGGCGAAGGATTTGGACGAGATCACCGAGGGAACCGTGGTGGTCAGGACCCACGGGCTGCCTCCGGAGGTTCTGGAAAGGGCCAAGGAGAAGGGTTTGTCCATAGTCGACGCCACGTGCCCTCATGTGAAGAAAGCTCAACAAAGGGCCCTGGAGTTGGTCCGGGACGGATACGCGCTCGTCATTCTTGGTGAGAGGAACCACCCGGAAGTGGTGGGCATTCTCGCCCACGCTCAGGGCGACGGGAAAGTCGTAGAGGAGCCCTCCGACGTGGAGTCGCTGGGGCGCCTGAAGAGGGTGGGGCTCGTGGTGCAGTCCACGCAGGAGCCGGAGAAGCTGGCCGAGGTGACTGCGAAACTGAGCAAATGCTGCCGGGAGCTTAAGATTTACAACACCATATGCAGCGCCACCGTGGACAGGCAATCCGCCGCGAGAGAGCTCGCGCGGCGCGCGGACGTCATGCTCGTAGTCGGTGGGAAGAACAGCGGCAACACCCGGCGTCTCGGTCACGTGTGCGAAAGCGAGGGTGTGCCTACCCATCACATTGAGTCCGCTCGGGATCTCGACCCGGTTTGGGTAGAAAGCGCTTCGCTTGTCGGCGTGACCGCCGGCGCGTCCACTCCGGGGTTTGTGCTTCGTGAGGTTATTGAGCGGCTGGAGGGGCTCGGAGGCACGCTTACTTAAGTTGTCGGTCTGTCCCAGGGCATTCTCGTTCCGCCCGCGGACGGGACCTGAGGGAACACACTCAGAGTATTCGGGCAATCCCCCGGGAATACGGTTTCACATGGCAGGTATCGACGATAGACGCCGGTCCAAGGCGGGACTTGAACGGAAGGTGCCCTCTCCATGGCGCCTTCTGAATTCTATGGGCTTCACCATAGTCCTGCTGCTCGTGCTCGTGCTTGTGTCCACTGTGGGCGTCATAGTTCCGCAGAGAGCTCCGGATGGAGTTTACGTTGAAAAGTACGGCGCCTTGTTCGGTCGGCTGGTGCCGGCCCTCGGCTTCGACAATCTCTTCAGCGTTTGGTGGTACGTCGGTCTATGGACCGTCGTCGTGGCGGCCCTTCTCACCTGCTCGATCACGCGTCTTCCGAAGCATATCAAGTCGGCGTTCGGAAGGTCCTTCATCGCCGATCCCAAGGACTTCGGCACTATGGGGCTTAACGCGCGGATCGCGTTGGGGACTTCCCCGGAAGACGCATTGACCGGGGCGCGGGAGATTCTGAAGCGCAAGGGCTTGAGGTGGCATGAGGGTGACGCCGCTCCGGAGGGCCTGCGTCCCGCTCTTGCGCAAAGGGGCGGTTTGGGCAGGCTCGGTCCCTTCATGACACATATCAGTCTCGTAATCATTCTGGCCGGAGGCCTTCTCGCCTCGATGGCGGGATCACAACACCATCAGGCCGCGTTCGGCGGGCAGTCGTTCGAGGTTCCCGATCTTTCCTACAGGACGGCCCCGGGCTTCCACCTGGACCGCATCTTCGGCGGTCTTTCTGAGGACAGGTTGGCGAGGCGGGAGATGGAGGAGATGGATTGGAGGGCCCTGCCGGATATTCCCGAGAAACAAGTCGCGTTCGAGGTCAGGGTCGAGGACTTCGTGATCGAGACCACCCCGGAGGGCAAGATAGCCGACTACAAGACCACCGCGACCGTGCTGGATCCCGACAGCCTGTTCAGCTTTGTGATCGAGGTGAACAAACCGCTGGTGCACAAGGACTACTACTTCTATCAGAGCTCCTACGGCTACTCCTCAAGGACCGTAAAGAGAGCGATTCTGGGTGTGACCGCGAAGGACGGCGGCGAGGAGGCGGCGGAAGTGGAGCTTCCTTTCGGCCGGCGGGTCGCCGTCCCCGGGACGGACATTACTTTGGCGGCGACGGATTTCGCCTCGGACTTCGTCTTTGACATTGAAACCAGAACGGCCGGAACCAGATCGGAATCACATAGAAACCCGGCCGTCAAGATCGACGTGTACAGGGGAGGCGAGAAGCAGTTCGATCAGTGGCTGTTGATGAGATCGATGGGAGGACATTCCTCAAAGGACGAGGAATACTCATTCGCGTTGCTGGACTATGATCCCGTTCTCTACACGGTCTTGGAGGTGCGGACCCATCCGGTCATGGGAGTGATTTGGACCGGATGCGGGGTGATGGTCGTGGGCGTGTTCCTCTCGTTCTACGTAAACCAGCGCCGGGTTTGGGTCGCGGTGCGCCCCGGCCCGAAAGCAGGGGCCGCGGAGATCTTCCTAGCGGGCGCCTCGCGCAAGGACAGGGAGAGTTTCCGGGCGGAGTTCAAGGACATTGTGGACGCTCTGAAGGCGCGAAGCAAGGGATAGCGCCCTTGGGACGGTTTCAACGCCGGCGAAGCACCCTTCGTACGCGCCTATTGCGCGGGGTTCTAAACGATGAGGTTCGATAGATGATTGGTGTGACGTTTTTCTGGATAGCGCTCTTCGCGTATTTGGCCGGAATGGTGCTCCATGCATTGGAGATCGCTTCGCGGTTCGCCTCCTCACCGGCCAAGGCCAAGGCGTCCGGGGGCAGACGAGGTCTAAGGGCCGATCGGGCGGAGGAGTTTGCGTCGGGGAGCGGTGAGCTTTCCGAGAGAAGTTGGCTCGGCTTCACGGCCGCCCTTGTCATGGGAGTGGGTTTCCTCGCGCAGACGATCGCCCTTGTGATGAGAGGTCTCCATGTCGGCAGGATACCGATAACGACTTTCTTCGGCTATCTGTCTCTTCTTTCCTGGCTGATCGTGCTGTGCTATCTCGTGGTTCTGTACAAGTATCGCTGGAACGTGCTCGGGGCCTTTGTCGCCCCGGTGGCGTTCGTAGTCATTGTTGTGGCATCTCTTTTCCCCATGGATCTGGAGCAGCAGCTCATACCGGCTCTTCAGTCCTACTGGCTTCAGATCCATGTCACGCTGGCCGTGTTGGGAGAAGCGGCTTTCGCTGTGGGGTTCGCCGCGGGTGTACTCTATCTGGTCAAGCACTTCGAGCCGGAATCAAACCCGGCGGGACTTGCGGGAAGAAACGCGCTCAACCTGCTCGGCTCGTTGGCGATCGGCACCATTCTGGGCATCATCTTGTTCGGAAACCAGCTTGAAGGTATTGATGCCGGGTGGGGCCTTGAATTCGTCTCCGCTTTGGGCGTTGGTACCCTTGTGGCGATTCCCATCTCGATTGTCGGACACGGCCGGCTTTTGAGCGCGGGCAAAACCTCCAACTACGGGGGCTTTGTGTTCGGGTCCGTGGTCGTGGCCTTGTTCGTAAGCGCCGTGGCCGTCGGGTTGCTCAACAGAAAGCTGGGTTTCTTGCCGGAAGATCGGGGCGAGGTTTCCGTCTTTACCGGAGCGATGACGCTTCTTTCCATCCCCGTCTATATGTTAGTCTCGAAAGTCCTGGTGGGCCTGAGAGATAAGCTCCCGAGTCTCGATACACTGGACGAAGCGGGGTACAAGTCAATAGCGGTCGGCTGGCCGCTTTTCACAGTGGGTGCCTTGATCGCCGGAGCCATTTGGGCGCACCAAGCTTGGGGCGTGTATTGGTCTTGGGATCCTAAGGAAGTGGGATCCCTTGTTATTTGGCTGGTCTACGCACTTTACCTGCATTCGCGCGCCAAGTGGGGACTTAAGGCGAACTGGTGCGCGGTTACGGCGGTTCTTGGATTCGTAGCGGCCTTGCTGACGTTGGTGGGCAACCTCGTGCTGGGCGGTCTTCATGCCTATGGGTAGAGGGGCTCGCGGCCGGCTAGGGGGTCCGCGAGTAGGCGCGTAATGCGGCCGGTCTCTCTAAGGCCAAGCCGGTCCGTTGAAACGATACTCGGGCCTCGGTGATCTAAAAAAGCCGAGAGGTTGACGGGAGAGGAAATAGGTGTCAGAGAAGAAAGCGGACCTTCACATTCACTCAACACACTCCGACGGCGTCCTCACTCCCGTTGAGATAGTGCGTATGGCGAAAGAGGCCGGGCTCGCCGCCGTCAGTGTGACGGACCATGACAACGTCGCCGGAGTGCCCGAGGCGCGGAGCGCGGGAGAGCGGTACGGCGTTGAGATCATTTCGGGGGTGGAGCTGAGCGCAAACGACGAAGGCACCGACATTCACATGCTCGGTTATCTTGTCGACGTCGATTCCGAGTCTCTGAGAGGTCACCTGAACATGTTCAGGGAAAGGAGACTCGTCAGGGCGGAGAGGATGGTTGAGAAGCTCAATAAGCTCGGACTTCCGATCTCCATAGAAGCAGTCCTGTCGAAGGCCGGTCCCGCCGCCATAGGGAGGCCGCACGTGGCCGAGGCCTTGGTGGATGAGGGGCTGGTGCTGAGCTATGAGGAGGTCTTTAGGAAGTACATCGGCTACGGGTGTCCGGCGTACGAGGGCAAGTACGTGATCTCGCCCGAGAGGTCGGTAGAGATCATTCACGCGGCGGACGGTTTGGCGGTCATAGCCCACGCCGGGGTGCATTTGAAGGAGGAGACTATTCAGAAAGTACTGAAGTGCGGCATCGACGGCATCGAAAGCGCGCATCCGAAGCACTCCCCGGATACGGTTGCTCGCTTCAGCCGGATGGCCCGGGAGTTGGGCTTGGTGGAGACGGGAGGTTCGGATTATCACGGGGATACGCGAGGAACGACTCCGTTCGCGGACGGCACGGTTCCCTATGAGTGGGTGGAGAACCTGAAGGCCGCCGCGCTTCGGAAGAAGAAGGGCGGCGGCTCTTCCAACATATCGGAGTGAGGTTTGCGGATGAGGAGCGTGCGGTCGGTCGGGGCAACCGAAGACGCGTCACAGGCGGCCGATCCGGGCGTCCGAAAGGTGAGACAATGGTTCGCCCTAAGGCGAACCGTCACTACTCGGCGGAGCAGGGAAGGCGCCGCGCCGTTGAGCGAAGACGCGTTGTAGCCGGGATTTAGCCCGTCAAAAGCCGCGCTTGACAAGACATTGGCCGTCGCCTACTATGCCCCAGATGGTTCAAGCAATCAACCGCCCGGCGTGCGTCGCCGGGGATAAGAGAGGTGTTTGGAATGGAAGAGAAAGTGAAGGCCGCATTGGATAGTATTCGTCCGGCCCTGCAGGCGGACGGCGGTGATTTGGAGTTTCTTGGCGTGGAAGACGGCGTGGTCAAGGTGCGGCTCACCGGGGCTTGCAGCGGATGCCCCATGGCTACGCTGACACTGAAAGAGGGAATCGAGCAGCGGCTCAAGGAGCTGGTACCCGAAGTGAAGGCCGTGGAGGCCGCTTAGGGTCGTTCGCGAGGAGTCAGTGCCGGTTGTAGGCCGGTGAACCGCCGGCCTGATTTTGGGCCGGTCGGTCGCCGGACATCGGCTCGTGAGCGAGCGTGTAGTAGGTCGGCGCCCCGGCGGGGGCCTGCGGCCGGGGAGGCGCCGGCGGCGGTGAATTTCGACACCGGCTAGGCCGGGGAACCAATTGAGGGAGGTGTCGAAGTGGGAAAGGCAGCTCGTCTGGATACTATTGATGCCGTAACAGAGGGCGCGATCCCCCCGGAACAGGAATGGCATAGGACCTGTACCGGCACCCCGATAAAGCCGATAGAGAAAGGGCTTCCCAAGACCGTGGAGTCCCTGTGTCCCGAATGCCGCAATGTCATTCCCGCCCGGCTTTTCGAGGAGGGCGGCCGGGTCTGGATGGATAAGACATGTCCCGAACACGGCTACGTAAAGGACCTCTATTGGTCGGACGTGGAGCTTTACCTCAAGGCCGAGGAGTGGTTCTTCGGAGACGGGGTGGGGCTTTCCAACCCAATGGTCCGGCACACGGCCGATTGCCCCAAGAACTGCGGCCTGTGCGACATGCATACGAGCCATACGGGCCTCGGAAACATAGACTTGACGAACAGGTGCAATCTCACGTGCCCCATATGCTTCGCCAACGCCAACGTACAGGGATACGTCAGCGAGCCGAGCTATGAAGAAGTCGTAGAGATGCTGAGGCGGTACAGGGAGGAGCGCCCGGTCGCCGGCAGGATGGTCCAGTTCTCGGGCGGTGAGCCGACCCTGCATCCGAGGTTCATGGATATTCTGAGCGCGGCGCGGGACTTGGGGTTCAGCCACGTCCAGGTCGCGACGAACGGGATCAGGTTCAAGAGCCTTGATTTCACCCAGCAGGCGGCCGAGGCGGGCCTGCATACCCTCTACCTGCAATTCGACGGGGTCACCGACGACTGCTACGTGCAAACGAGAGGCCGCCCGCTCCTTGATACTAAGCTGAAGGCGATAGAGAACGTCAAGAAAGCCGGAATGAAGATCGTGTTCGTGCCGACTATCGTAAACACCGTCAATGACGACCAGGTGGGCCCGATACTCCAGTTCTCCATCGACAACGTAGACGTGATCTCCGGAATCAGCTACCAGCCCGTTTGCTTTACCGGACGGATAGACGCGGAGCAGAGGACCAAGCTCCGATTCACAATGCCGGATTTGGCTCATCGCGTCCAAGAACAGACGGGACTGGCCGATGCCTATCGGGACTGGTTTCCCCTGACCTGCCTTTCTTCGTTTTCAAGGCTCACCGGCGCGCTAAGAGGCGAGGATTTCGTCCACCTCTCGTGCCACCCGCACTGTTCGCTGGGGACCTACTTCTTTGTGAGCCCGAGCGGCCAGGCCATGCCTATCCCCAAGTTCATGGATATGCCGAGTGTGTTCCGCGAGATGGACAAGCTGGCGAACAGCACGACGGCCGTCAAGCACAAGACCTATACCAAGGTAAAGGCGCTCAACTACTTGAAGAAGTACTTCGACGGGTCGCAGGCGCCGGAGGGATTCACGTTTGTGAAGTTCCTTCAGACTCTTGACGGACTGATGGACAAGGAGCACGGCAGAGGAGAGAAGGACGGCACGTACACATATAAGACCCTCATGGTGGCGGGAATGCACTTCATGGACTGCTACAACTACCAGGTCGAGAGGGTCAAGAGGTGTGTCATTCACTACTCGGCCCCCGACGGGCGGATGTACCCGTTCTGCTCATACAACTCGGGTCCCGTTTACAGAGACCGAGTCGAGAAGAGGCATTCAATACCCCTCGAGGAGTGGAAGGAGCGTCAACGAGGGGGGGACGGCGATAGAACCTGAGGTGTCCTCCGGCGGGGCGACGCAGGCGTTTCGCCGGTTCGGAGGACCGGATGACTTGTGAGAAAGTGGTTATTGCGGTGGTGGATGGGATTGTCTTAAGAGGCTTAAGTGGGCCGCGCTGGGAGGCGGCCCCTATTTATGTCCGGGAGGCAATTTCGGTTCGTTGCTATAGAAAGGGGTAGATTTCATGAAAGTGACCGTGGTCAAAGGTAAGGCTTCCGAGGTGAAGGCCGATCTTCTGGCTCTTGGACTTCCGGAAGGCAAAGCGGCCCTAAAAGGCGAGGCGGCCGAGCTGGACAGTGCGACCGGAGGCGCCATATCCGCCGTGCTCGCCACCAAGACAGATTTCAGCGGTAAGGCAAAGGACAGATTCACTATCGTTCCCGTATCGGGTATTCAATCTAAGCGCCTCCTGATGGTGGGACTGGGACCGGCTCGCGGCGTTGATGCCGAAGTCTTAAGAAAGATGGCGGGGGCGGCCGTCCGCGAGGCAGTGAAGGTCAAGGCGTCGTCCGTGGCGCTCCTGGCTCCGTCCGCGGGCACGGGTAAGATGAAGGCCCAGGAGACTGCTCAGGCGCTGGCAGAGGGAGCGGGACTGGGGGGCTACCTATTCGAGGAGTACAGGTCGGGAGAGCGCAAGCTCGGGCCTGAGACTCTGGGGATTGTCTCTGGAACCGCCGCCGTGGCTCGTTCGATGAGGGCGGGCGCGACCGCCGGAGAGATCATCTCTGAATCCGTGGCCTTGGCCCGCGACTTGGCCAACCATCCCGCGAACGTCGCTACGCCGACGATGCTGGCCAAGCGCGCCGAGAGCCTTGGCAAGAAGTACGGCTTCAAGACGGAGATCCTCGGTCCCCAGCAGATCGAAAAGCATGGAATGGCGGGCCTCATGGCCGTCTCAGCAGGCAGCAGCCAGCCGGCTAGGTTCATAGTGATGCGCCACACCGCGGCGCGGGGCGGAAAGCCGATCGTCCTGGTCGGCAAGGGACTCACGTTCGACAGCGGAGGAGTATGCATAAAGCCCGCGGAGAACATGGAGCGGATGAAAACCGATATGGCCGGCGGAGCGGCCGTGATCGGGGCGCTAACCGCCTTGGCCCGGCTGAAGGTTCGCACAAACGTCATAGGTCTGATTCCATCGACGGAGAACATGGGAGGGGCAAGCGCGTTCCGTCCCGGGGACGTCCTGAAGATGTCCGACGGGCAGACCATTGAGATAATAAACACCGACGCCGAGGGCCGTCTTGTGCTGGCCGACGCGCTCTGCTACGCGAAGGGCCTGGATCCTGCGGCGGTAGTGGACATCGCCACACTTACCGGAGCTTGCATGATCGCGCTCGGGGTCTATGCGTCCGGTCTCATGGGGACCGACGAGCGGCTGATGAAGCGCATAGAGGCAGCCGCGAAGGCGACTTCCGAGAGGGTTTGGAGACTGCCTCTGTGGGAGGATTACTTCGAGCAAATAAAGAGCGACATAGCCGACATGAAGAACAGCGGCGGTCGTCCGGGAGGCGCGATCACGGCGGCAATGCTGCTTTCCAAGTTCGTCGAAGGGCTTCCCTGGGCCCACATCGACATAGCCGGTACAAGTTGGTCCGAGAAGGAGACCGATTTGGTCGGCAAAGGCGCTACCGGAGCCGGTGTGCGGCTGATGGTAGAGTTGGTGAGGAGCTGGTCGGGCCGGCCGTGATCCGTGCGGGGCGGCTTGAGTGTGTTTCGCTTCGCACGCGGGACGCGGCGCACGGGGATTGGTATGCGATGGATGCTCCGACCGGCACTTTCGAAGTGAGCGACTGGGACTTCGTCGGGGGGAGGAGCTATGGCTGGTGCGAAGACCTTTAAGATTGTCCTTCTGGGCGCGGCGCTGTTGCCGGCATGCTCCTGCGATTCCGAAGACGTCGCCGTTCCGGATTCCGTGATCGCGCACGCGCAGATTCAGTCAGCGATAATACCTCAGTCGGTCGCTTACGGAACCACGTTGCGGATTTCCGTCCGGGTGGTGGAAGGCTGCCGGTTCGGGGAATGGCAGGGGGCGGAGATCAGGCTGGACAAGCGAAGCATCTATGTGGAAACGAGGGCGAGGGTCTCCTTTGATTTGTCTCCCGATTGCGTAACTCGTGAGGAGATCCACAGCGTGCCCGTGTCCTTCAGCAGTGAAAAAGGGAGCCAGTCTTTGCCGCCGGGCCTGTGGGACGTATTTGTCGTCGGAAGGAATACCACTGTGACCGGCCGTGTAAAGGTGAGCTGACGCCTTGCCGACACAAAAGTTGCCTCCGTTCTACGAGGGCGCCGGCCCAAGGCCGGCTCCTTCAGTCTCCCCCTCACTGTGGGAAAAAACACAGTGGTCTCTTCAATCCCGGGCCCCCGGGGGAGCACCATGTCTATTCCCACTCCCTGCGGACTAAAGCACGGCAATCTCCTCAATCTGAGCCCCCCACAGGGGGGTCACCATGTCCCTTCCCATTCTCTGCGGACTGAAGCACGGCAATCTACTCAGTCTGACTCCCACAGGGGGGTCATGATGTCCCTTCCCATTCCCACGTAACTTGAAGTTTGGGCTTGACAAAACGGGTTGTCGATGCTAGGCTTATGGATGATTGATAACCGGCCCCCTGGGCCTTTTTTTGCTATGACCTTGCTTTACGACTGCTTTCCCTTCCCCCGCACTGACTCACTCATGAGGGATGCCAGCGCCGGCATTGCTGCGTCGCCGGCCAACCTTGGATTCGCGGTGCCGTCGCACTTCAGAAGGAGCATGGAATGATCAGCCCAGCCTGCACGCGGTTTCGCCTTGGATCGGCTGCTGTAGCGGTTTTCCTGTTTTTGTCGGCATTGTGTCTCGCGACACCGGCGGCTTCCGAGGGTTTCAGAGACGCGCTCACTATGGATGCTTCCGACGTCGTCGTAGGCGACAACGGCGAGTTCCACGTTATCGCCATTCCCGGAGGTCGTCTGATGGGATCCCCGGGAGAACCCGCCATACCGGTCTACGCCGTTCACTACGGGATTCCAACGGGCAGTCGTGTCAAGAGCTTCAGGATCGTCGAAACCGAATGGGTCGGTCTCGGAGCCGGTTTTCTGCCAGTCCCGATGCAAAACCAGGCCCGCACCGGCGAGAGCCTTGAGTTCCAACCTCCGGAGGGTGAGGGATACAGGAGCTCATCCTGGTATCCGGAGGAGGTTTTCGAGTACGCCGGCGGAGGCTATTTGAGAGGGCGGAAGGTCGAGGGGTTTATCGTCAGGCCGATTAGGTACCGGGGAGACAGCGGAGAGCTGGAGTACTTGAGTCGGCTTGAGGTCGAGATCGAGCTTGAGGAATCCTCGGGCGGATACGTGAAAGTCAAGCGTGCGGTGAGGGAGGTTGAAGCATCGATAGACGAGATTCTGGATGGGATAGTCAGGAAGCAGATAGGAATCGGTTACGGGGAGTGGATGGAGGCCCAAGGGGTTGTTCTTGAGGGGCGCGAGTCGGATATAGAGGCGGGTTTCATTCCGTCTCTGCTGCCGGATCTGGAGGGCAGTCCCGTTGAATACGTGATAGTGACGAATGAAGATATGAAGGCGGAATTCGAGGAGCTGGCGGAATGGAAGACCGCGAAGGGCGTCAGGGCCGTGGTGAAGACCGTTGAATGGATACGGGCGAACTATCCCAACGGAACCGATCTGGCGGAGACAATCAGGTTCTTCCTCCAGGATGCCTACGCTAATTGGGGCACGATGTATCTTCTTCTGGGAGGAGACACGGACGTTGTCCCCATACGGTACGTGAAGAACACCTACAACAATCCGGGCTCCGAGGTTCCGACCGACATCTATTACTCCTGTCTGGATGGCGATTGGAACGACGACGGGGACGAGTTTTTCGGCGAAGGCTACAAGCCGACCGCCCCGGGCGATTCCGTGGACCTCTACCCCGATCTTTTCATCGGCAGGGCCCCGGTCAATACGTCCGAGGAGGCTTCGGTCTTCATAGACAAGCTTCTACTGTATGAGCGGGCGCCCTCCATAGCACACGCCGGAAGGGGACTCTACATGGCGGAGGTGCTGTTTCCCTCGGATTGGACCATGGGGGATCCGGCTCCCACCTTTGACGGATGCACGGTCGCCGAGTCGGCCGTTGGTTATCTTCCGCCGACCATGGAGGTGGTCAAGCTCTATCAGAACACCGGCAACGGTTCCTGCCCGGGGGCGCTTGAGGAGACGAAACAGGGCGTCGTCGACTCGCTCAACTCCGGATTCGGCTTGGCTCACCACGTGGGGCACGGCTACATCAACGTAATGTCCGTCGGGGACGGCCTTCTCCTCAATCCCGACGCCGTTTCCATGTCGAACGGCCACATGCCCTCATTCATCATCGCCCTTAACTGCGACGCCGCGGCCGTTGACTACAACTGCATCGCCGAGAACTTCCTTTTCAATCCGAGCGGCGGGGCCGTGGGCTATCTCGGGTCGGCCAGGGAGGACTATCCTTTCACCAGCCAGTCCTACCAGGATGAGTTCTACAGTGTCATCTTCGAGGATGAGGTCCGTGAGGTCGGACGAGCCTTCGCGCTGTCCAGGGTGTCCTTCATACCGTTTTCCGACGTCGATAACGTGGACAGATGGACGCAGATGGTGCACGTTCTGCTCGGGGAACCGGAGATGAGCTTCTGGAGCGCTACCCCGGAATCTCTCGATGCAAGCCATGATCCCCAGATGACGTTGGGGAACACTTCATTCGAGGTGACCTTTACTTCCGAGGGCTCGCCGGTTGAGTCCGTGCTCGTGGCGTTCGACAAGCCCGGAGAAGCATATGTTACGGGTTACACCGACGAGTTCGGCGTGGCCTCGCTGTCCTTCTCGCCCGATTCCCTCGGCTATTTCACCGTGACCGGGACAAAGTACAACTTCGTGCCCTATCGCGACTCCGTAGAAGTCGTCTCCGCGGCCGGGGCTCATTTGCACGTATCCGGCATGGCGGTGGATGACGATGGAAGCGGAAGCAGCTCGGGCAACGCGGACGGCCACATAGACAGAGGAGAGATCATCGAGCTCACGCTGCCCCTAAAGAATCAGGGCGTGAGCAGCGCGTACAGCGTTCAGGGCATAGCCTCAACTTCCGACACCCTGGTTACGATCACCGACAACAGCTCCTATCATGGAACGATCTCTCCCGGTAACACGGTAAACGGAACCGGTTATGTTTTAGAGGTCTCGCCCGACGCCCCCGATCGTCACCTTGTCCCGCTTCAGATTTCCATATCTTCCAGTGGTGGGTCGTGGGACGACGACGCGATGCTGGAAGTCCGCTCCCCGACGATCGGGCTTTATCTGAGCGGGAAAGACGACTCGACCGGCGCGGGCAACGGGGACGGGATAGTGGATCCGTACGAGGAGATCTACCTCTACCTGGAGCTCAGGAACAACGGCACCGGGGTGGCCATGGGGCTCAATGCGGTGCTGAGGGCTCAGGATCCGCTTGTGTCCGTGAACGACAGCACAAGCTCCTACGGCGACTTGGCCCCGGGCGGGCCGGTAGTCGGCGATCCTTTCTTTTTCGAGAACACGGATTCCTCGAATCCCGTGTTCACGCTGCTCATTCTTGACGACTATGGGACCCTGGACAGCCTCGAAATAGACATGGCTCCGCCGGATACCGTGGACAGCGTGAACGGGACCGGGGCGATCTCCTCGATTCAGCTCAAATGGTCCCCGAACGCCGAGCCAGATCTGCGAGGCTACAACGTCTATCGAGGCGATTCGGAGTCCGGGCCGTTCTCGAGAGTGAACGACCACGCCATAGAGAGTGCTTCGCGCTACCAGGATACCGGTCTCGACCCGCTTTCGGAGTACTTCTATCAAGTGGCCGCACAGGATACCTCCGGCAACGAAGGCCCGCCTTCGACGGTCGTCTGCCTAAGCACGGCGCCTCCCCTCCTCGACGGTTGGCCGGTGACGGTCGCGGTAGAGTCTTCTTCATCGCCGGTAGTGGCAGACCTCGACGGGGACGGTGATCTGGAGCTCATTGTGGGCGCGGAAGAAATATACGTATTGCATCATGACGGATCCGAGTTCATGGACGGCGACGCCGACGTGAGAACTCACGGCGTGTTCTCAAACACGGGGCTTACCGTCAATCGCGGATTCTGGTGTTCTCCGGCCGTGGGCGACGTTGACAATGACGGGGAATTGGAGATTGCGGCGAACCACATGGACGCCGAGTTGATCTACCTGTGGGAGCCCGACGGCTCGGTCGTTCCGGGGTGGCCCAAGAGCATCGGGCTGGTCCCGTGGTGCTCGCCCGTCCTCGGGGATATCGACGGGGATTTCGAGCTCGAGATAATGACCGCATCCGGAGACAACAACTTCTACGCCTGGAATCCGGATGGAACCGAAGTCATAGACGGCGACTCGAATCCCGGTACCGACGGCGTATTCGCGGTGATGGGGTCGGGATACAACTACGGCTCGCCCGCTGTTGCCGATTTGGACGGAGACGGCGTCATGGAGATAATCTTCGGAGGCAGGGACAAGTATCTCTATGTCTGGAAGGGAGACGGGACCAGCTTCGATCCGGTCTTCCCAAAGTATGTGGCCGGGGGCGTCGTCACCGCGCCGGCACTGGCGGACGTCGACAACGATCAGGAGCTTGAGATCGTAGTTGCCGTCGGCGATCAGAACACGAGTAGCTCCCATCGGAAGATCCATGTCTTCAACCTGGACGGTACTTGGGTGACGGGCTGGCCGCACGCCGCGATGTTCAACAAAGACACCAACTCCTCACCGGCGATAGGAGATATCGACAAGAACGGGGCGCTCGACGTCGCCGTAGGTGACGCGTACGGCTGGATCTACGCGTGGGAGGGCTCAACGGGGGCGGCCCTGCCCGGCTGGCCGGTGCAAACGAAGGCCGGCGAGTTGGGCGAGCAGGGTTTCAACATAAGGTCGGGCGTCACGCTGGCCGACTTTGACGGCGATTCATTTGTCGAGGTCTTCGTGGGGGATGAAGGCGGCAGAATCCACGGCTACAACCACGACGGTACGCCTATCGCCGGCTTTCCCGTGATTACCGGAGGCTACGTTAGAGGATCGGTAGGAATCTGGGATATTGACGGCAACGGGCAGACGGATTTCTTCGCCCAGAGCCAGGACTTGAACATATGCGTCTGGAGCTACATGGGAGCGTTCTCAGAGGATGAGGATAGCGTGCCGTGGCCTTTCTTCAAGCACGACGCGCGGAGGACTTCGTACTACGGTTCCGGATACCTGGTTGCCGCCGACTTGCCCTTTCTCCGCGTCTCTTTTACGGACGGAGGCGTTGAGCTGAACTGGACCGTTTCGGAGGCCCGTTCAGACGTCAGGGGATGGAACGTGTACCGGACCGAGGGCGACAGGCTCTATGCGGGCCGCGACCTGTCGTCCGTGCCCGAGGAGTTCACCAAGCTGAACGGCGTTATGCTGGATCCGGTTGCGACGGACTATGTGAGTTATCTCGACTCAAGCGTCAGACCCGGGGTGAGATACACGTACTTGGTGGAGGAGGTCACCTCGGCCGGCGCGACCGTTCTTGGACCGGAGTCGGTGACGACGGGGCTCCCTGGAGTCAACATTGCTTTTCTGGGGCAGAACTATCCGAACCCGTTCGGCCTCTCGACGGTGATACCGTACTACGTCGCTTTCCCCGGCGCTGATGCGAGCCTGGCCGTATTCGACGCCAAGGGCAGACTTGTGAGAACGCTGCTCAATGGCTGGACCAAGCCCGGAGCGGCCACTGTTCGTTGGGACGGCAGGGACTCGCAGGGCAGAAAGGTGCCGGCCGGCATGTACTTCTATCACCTGAAGGTCGGCCCGGATACGTGGAGCAAGAAGATGACTACGGCGCGTTGATCCCGCCAAGATTCCCCTTAGCGGCATTCCCCCAAGCGCCGCCGCTCTGAGTTCCGGGCGGCGGCGCCTGCTTTTCGGCCTCCCCGAGCACGAAGACCTGCGGTGCGGACGAAGGTTCTTTCTGGCTCCCTGCGCCCGGTCGCTGAGCTAACCGCGGCTTCGCCACGGTGGATCTCGGCTCCCTCCTGCGCCAACGGTCGCTACGAAAGATCCTTCGTCCGCGTTGGGGTGCGCATTGGAGTGCGGTTTCGCGGCAGTGGATCTCCGCTCGTTCCTGCGGTGCGGGCAAAAGATCTTTCTGGTTCCCTGCGCCCGGTCGCCGAGCTAACCTCAGCTTCGCTGAGGTGGATCTCGGCTCCCTCCTGCGCCAACGGTCGCTACGAAAGATCCTTCGTCCGCGTTGAGGTGCGCACGGTGAAAGTGGGCCGGCTGCGGGTGTGGTGTTGGCATGGTCCCTGCTTGGCCGTTGTCGATGTGGTCGAGGAGCGCGTCGCGTCAAAGTCTGCTTGTGAGGAGGTCGTGAAGGTGGGGAAGAAGCGGAGGTCGATGGTAATCAGGGAGATCGCGAGTGTGGATCGCCCGCGGGAGAAGCTCATGGCGCGCGGGGGCGGCGCGCTGACCGACGAGGAGCTGTTGGCTGCGGTTCTCGGCTCGGGCTGCGGGGCCGGCGGCGTCTTGGAGGTCGCGCGCAGGATAAAGGAATCGGTCGGGCTGGAGGGGTTGTGCGGCGCCACGGCGACTCGGGTGCAGGAGGTCAAGGGTCTCGGTCCCGCCCGCGCCTGCCGGCTCGCCGCGGCGGTCGAGCTGGGCAGAAGGTTGTTTCAGCCGCCTGAGGAGTCGCCGCAGCTTGTTACGGGCCCGGAGGCCGCGTTCGGTCTTGTCAAGGACTTGGGAACAAAAAAGCGGGAGCACTTTGTTGCGCTTTACCTCAACGCCAGAAACGCTCTCATAAAGGTCGAGACGATCTCAATTGGGAGCTTGAACGCCAGCTTGGTTCATCCGAGGGAGGTGTTTCATCCGGCCGTACGGGACCTGGCCGCCAACGTCATACTTGCCCATAACCACCCTTCAGGCGACGTTACCCCCAGTCAGGAAGATATCGAGCTTACGCGGAGGCTCGTGAAAGCCGGGGAGCTACTGGGCATCGAAGTCCTGGATCACCTTGTGATCGGCGGGCGGCGATACACAAGTCTCAAGAGCCGGGGACTGATGTAGCGCGGTGCGTGCGAAAGATCTTACTGGCTCCCTCCGCCCGCTCAGTCACCCAACCGTCGCTTCTCGGCAGTGGATCTCGGCTCCCTCCTGCGTCAACGGTCGCTACGAAAGATCCTTCGTCCGCGTTGAGGCTCGCATTGGAGTGCCGCTTCGCCGCAGTGGATCTCGGCTCGCTCTTGCTCGGATGGTCGCTTCGGGAGATCGTTTCGGCGGGCGCGAGGGGCGTCGGGCTCCGGGGGGGCGCGCCTTCGTCGGCTTGGTGGAGCCGCACCAAGGGGGCGAGCGGGCCGTCTCGACAGTGGCGCCAAACGTCTGGATATGGGTCGCATCATCTTGTAGAATGCCGCTGACGGTAGGATGTTTCCAAGGGACGCCGCGGGTTGCTCGTTAAGCTAGGCTCGGAACGATGCCCCGCCCGGCCGATCGGCGTCTTGTCTGCTCTTTGCGGGAAGTGGGAGATGGACACCAAGGTTGCATTGGAGATAATCGAGAAGCTCGCGAAACAGAGAATACTCATTCTCGGCGACGTAATGCTCGACCGCTATCTCTGGGGGACGGTCTCCAGAATATCCCCGGAGGCCCCCGTTCCGGTCGTGGAGGTTCAGTCGGAAACCCACAGGCTCGGGGGAGCCGCCAATGTGGCGCAGAACGTGCTCTCCCTGGACGCATCGCCGGTTCTCATCGGGGTCGTCGGTGATGATGACGCGGCGGGCAAGTTCCGTGGGATCATGGAGAAGGCGGGCGTTGACCAGAGCAAGCTGATTGTCGATTCCTCCCGGAAGACCACCCTGAAGACGCGAATCATCGCTCACAGCCAACAGGTGGTGAGGGCCGATGAAGAGTCCGTTCACGAGTTGGCGGGGGGCGTCTACGAGGCGATGCGAGATGCGATCTCATCCGAGCTTGATTCGTGCACGGCCGTGGTTGTCTCCGACTACGGCAAGGGGGCTCTTCCGGGTTCCATCGTTGAGATGACGATTGCGGCGGCGCGCGAAAAAGGGCTGCCGGTCTGTGTCGATCCGCAGGAAGCGCGCATGGCCCTCTACCGAGGGGCGACCGTAGTCACGCCGAACTCCAAGCAGGCCGGACGGGGTTACGGCATGAGGATATCCGATGATAAGAGCTTGAGAGAAGTCGGCCGGGGTCTGCGAAAAGAACTGGGCTGCGACGCGGTGCTCATAACCCGAGGCGAGTTCGGAATGGCGCTTTTTGAGGCGTCGGGACGGGAGAGCTATCTTCCCGCGGTGGCCAAGAAGGTCTTCGACGTGACCGGGGCCGGAGACACTGTTGTCGGCGTCTTGTGCGCGGCTCTGGCCGCCGGAGCGAAGCCGGATGAGGCGGCGTTCCTTGCGAATCAGGCCGCCGGTCTCGTGGTGGGGGAGTTGGGGACGGCCTCAGTGACCAGGGCGCAACTCGCGGAGGCCGTCAAGACCTAAGAGGCGGCGGGGACCGGAGTTCTCCCCGGGAGGTCCGCGCCCTCGAGGCGCCGAGATTCTCGGGCGAAGCGCAGCCCGGCGTGGAAGGTTTGAGGACCCCGGAAGTCGCGGTCCCGAGTGACTCGGCCCGGGCGGGCCCGCTTTGGTCGGTTGGGAGCGGGGGCGCCCGCGCGGGTGTCGCCTCTTCCGAGCCGCGCCGTACACCGGAGGAGCAGCCGTGGGCGAGGTAGTCGCAAGAGAGTGGCTGAAGACGGAGCTTGAGGGGATTCGTGCGCGCGGCGCAAAAGTCGTTTTCACCAACGGGTGTTTCGATCTTCTGCACAGAGGACATGTCGAGTATCTCAAAGAGGCCCGAGAATTCGGAGACCTCCTCATCGTCGGGCTCAACAGCGATGGTTCTGTTAGGCGCTTGAAAGGCAAGGGGCGACCGTATGTTCCGGAAGAGGATCGCGCGGCCGTCCTCTCCGCCTTGGAGTGCGTTGATTATGTGTGCGTCTTCGACGAAGACACCCCCCTGCGGCTCATCCAGGAGCTGAGGCCCGCGGTCCTGGTGAAGGGAAAGGACTATGAGCCGGCAGACGTTGTGGGGGCCGAGGAAGTCAAGGGATGGGGCGGCGAGGTGCGCCTCGTGGACCTAGTGCCTCACCGGTCCACAACCGAGATGGCGGAGCGCATCGCCCGCGCCCGGGGCTGAGCCCGCCGGTGGGCCAAGATGTGCGGACGAAGGGCTCCTTGCGGGCCCTGCGCCCGCTTCGCAGAGTTCTGTGGGGCGGACGAAGGGTTCCCTTGAGGCCACGCGTCCACTTCGCCGAGCTAACCGGCGCTTTGCGCCGGTGGAGCTCGGCTCGTTCCCGCGAATCGGCCCTTACGGGAACCGCTTCGTCCTCCATAGGCACGGGCTCCGTGGATCTCGGCTCCCTCCCGCGGTGCGTGCAAAAGATCGTTCGCAGGCGAAAGGGGCGCCATTGACGGGGGATCTCGGTACCTCGGACGCCCCGGATGGCGCCAAATGGCGCCGAAAAGGCCGTCTAGACGTCAAATTGCAGCCTTGACACTTGGTCCCGCGAATGATAGCGTTGCTTACCCGCTTTTATGCAATTGCCCCTCCCAAGGGCATCAAGGGTACATTCTAAGACCAAGGGGCGGTTCGGACAGCCGAGGGGTCTTTCTACGTTCAGTGAGATCAGGGATTGGGCCTAGGCGCGGTTCCGGGATCGAGCCCGAGTCGGGCGGCGAGCCCCGGTCCGGGTAGCGGCCGTGTTTTGGGGTGCCGCCGGCGGCGGTCTCTACCGGGGGCCGGCGGAGATGGGACTACAAGCAACAGACCGTGAGGGAACATGAGCGAGAGAGTGAAGACGATTATTCTCGGAGCCGGTGGGCGTGACTTCCACAACTTCAACACCTACTTTCGTTCGAACGAAGGCTATGAAGTCGTGGCTTTCACGGCAACTCAGATACCGCACATAGAGGACCGAACCTACCCACCGGATCTGGCCGGTCCGCTTTATCCGAAGGGCGTGCCCATATACCCCGAGGAAGAGCTTGCGGATATCGTGAAAAAGCATGGGGCGAGGGAGATCGTGTTCGCTTACAGCGACGTCTCTCACGAGTACGTCATGCACATGGCGTCGAAGGCCCTGGCGCTGGGGTGCGACTTCAAGCTGCTCGGCCCGGAAAGCACTCAGATAGCGGGAGACATCCCGATCTTGGCCGTCGTGGCCGCACGGACGGGTGCCGGCAAGAGCCCCACGACGAGAAAGGTGTCCGACATACTGAAGGGTTTGGGCGTCAAGATAGTGGTCGTCAGGCATCCGATGCCTTACGGGGACCTGAGCCGCCAGAGCGTGCAGAGATTCGCGAGCTATGAGGACCTCGAGGCCCACGAGTGCACTATTGAGGAGCGGGAGGAGTATGAGCCCCACATAGCCAGGGGGAACGTCGTATTCGCGGGCGTAGACTACGGGAAGATACTTGAGGCCGCGCAAAAGGAGGGCGACGTGCTCTTGTGGGACGGCGGCAACAACGACGCGTCCTTCTACAAGGCCGACCTGCAGATTGTCGTAGTGGATCCTCACAGGGCCGGGCACGAGTTGAAGTATCATCCGGGAGAGGCCAACCTCCGGTCGGCCGACGTGGTTGTGGTGAACAAGGTGGACACGGCCCGCTTGGAAGACATAAGAACCGTCGAGCAGAACGTGAAGAACGTAAACAGCCGGGCCAAGGTCGTGAGGGCCGAGTGCCCGATCAGCGTCGAGGACTCCGGCGCTATAAAGGGCAAGAAGGTCTTGGTCATCGAGGACGGCCCCACCCTGACGCACGGGGAGATGACCTACGGCGCCGGCGTGGTCGCCGCGAGGCAATTCGGGGCGTCGGATATAGTGGATCCGAGGGAGTACGCGGTGGGTGAGATCGGAGATACTTTCCGCAAATACCCGGGCATCGGGCCGCTTCTTCCGGCGATGGGGTATGGTGACGCGCAGGTCAAGGACTTGCGCGATACGGTGAACACGTGCCCGGCCGACCTGGTCCTGGTAGCGACGCCGATAAACCTTGTGAGGCTTTTCAAGGATCGAGGGATGGACATAAACAAGCCCGCTTTGGTCGTGACCTACGACCTTAAGGACGACGGCGGGCTCGAGCAGGCTGTAAGGGAGTTTGTGAAAGACAAACTCGGAAAGTAGAGGCACACTCCCGGTCCGCGCGGGTCGGCTGCTCGGCCAGCCGGCGGGTGTGGGGCGGCGGGGGAGCAAAGGCGAGGTCTTCGACGTGAAAGTACATGAACATCAAGCCAAGGAAGTGTTCGCGTCCTTCGGCATCCCGGTGCCGCGGGAGCGAGTCGCGGTGAGCGCCGGCGAAGCCGTGGACATCGCGGATGATCTGGGCTACCCGGTTGTCTTGAAGGCCCAGGTCCTTGTCGGAGGAAGGGGCAAGGCGGGCGGGGTCAAGGTGGTGAAGGATCCCGACTCGGCCCGGGAGGCGGCGTCCGCGATCCTGGGAATGGAGATCAAGGGACTGCCCGTCAGGAAGATCCTCGTATCCGAGGCCGTCGACATAGCCCAGGAGATCTACGCGGGCGTGATCCTCGACAGGGAGAAGAAGCTCCCCGTGGTCATGGTCAGCGCGGCCGGAGGAGTGGAGATCGAGGAGCTGGCAGCAAAGAGCCCGGAGCTCATCTTCAAGGCTCACTTCGATCCTATGATGGGCATGCTCCCGTACGAGGCGCGCAAGGTGGCCTTCAGGCTGGGCCTCGAGCCAAAGACGGCCCTGGCGGTCGGAAGAATCCTCGAGCAGCTCTGCCGTGTCTTCATGGAGGCCGACGCGAGTCTCGCCGAGATAAACCCTCTCGTCGTGACCGGAGACGGCAGGGTGATCGCGGTCGACGCGAAGCTCAACGTGGACGACAACGCCCTCTTCCGGCGCAAGGACTTCGCCAAGATAAGAGACGAGGAAGAGCGGGGCACCGCGGAGGCCATGGCGCGCGACGCGGGCCTGAGCTACGTCAAGCTTGACGGGAACGTGGGCTGCGTGGTGAACGGCGCCGGGCTGGCGATGGCGACGATGGACTTGGTCAAGCACTTCGGAGGTGAGCCGGCCAACTTCCTTGACATCGGGGGCAGCTCGAGTCCCGACAAGGTGATCGCGGCCATGCAGATAATCACACAGGACCCCAACGTCAGGGCGATCCTATTCAACATATTCGGCGGAATCACGAGGTGCGACGACGTCGCCCAGGGCATCGCGGCGGCGCTCAAGGAGACGGGTGTCTCGCTTCCGATCGTCGTGAGGCTCACGGGCACCAACGAGGAAGCCGCGCGGGAGATTCTGGCGAAGGTGCAAGGTGTGACCCCGGCCGAGAGCATGGACGGGGCGGTCAAACAGGCTATAAAGCTGGCCGGAGGGAGCTCATGAGTGTTCTGGTTGACGAAAAGATCAAGGTAGTTGTCCAGGGGATAACCGGCAGGGACGGCTCCTTCCACGCCAAAGGCATGAAGGAGTACGGCACCAAGGTTGTGGCCGGTGTGACCCCCGGCAAGGGCGGCATGGAGGTGGATGGGATTCCCGTCTTCAACTCGGTCGCCGAGGCCGTCGAGGCCACGGGCGCGGACGTATCCAACATCTACGTCCCGGCTCCTTTCGCGGCCGACGCCATCTACGAGGCATATGACGCCGGGGTGAAGCTCATAGTCTGCATCACCGAAGGCGTGCCCGCGGCGGACATGACGAGGGTCTACGACTTCCTCAAAGGGAAGGATTGCAGGCTGATCGGACCCAACTGTCCGGGTATTATCTCCCCGGGAAAGGCCAAGGTCGGCATCATGCCCGGCGCCATCCACATGCCCGGGCCGGTAGGCCTTGTGTCCAGGAGCGGGACGCTGACATATGAGGTCGTTGCCCAGTTGACGGGCGCCTCCATCGGACAGTCCACATGTGTCGGTATGGGGGGCGATCCGGTGGTCGGAACGGGCTTCATAGACATGCTGAAGCTATTCGAGGGCGATCCCGAGACGAAGGCCGCCGTGCTGATCGGTGAGATAGGCGGAAACGACGAGGAGCTGGCGGCGAAGTTCATCGCCGATGAGATGAGCAAGCCGGTGGTCGCATTCGTCACGGGGCACATGGCGCCTCCCGGCAAGCGAATGGGTCACGCCGGGGCGATCATCGCGGGAGGAAGCGGAACGGCGGCGGAGAAAGTCGCCGCCTTCGAAGCGGCGGGTGTCCCCGTCGCCAAGATCCCCTCGGAGATCCCCGCCCTCGTTCGGGCGGCTCTCAACGGGACCGGGAAATGACACAGAGGACCATTCTCATAGTGAAGCCGGACGCCGTCGGCCGAGGGCTGACGGGGGCGATACTGGAGAGAGTCGAAAAGGACGGTTTCCGTCTGATCGGCGTGTCCATGGTCCGCCTCGGTCCGGACACCGCGCGCCGGTTCTATTACGTGCATGAGGGCAAGCCGTTTCTCGATTCGCTCGTCGCCTTCATGTCTTCGGCGCCCGTCGTCGTCTGCGCCCTTGAACGAGAAGACGCCGTCCGCAGGCTGCGTGAGATAGTAGGGGCTACGGACCCGGCCGAGGCGGCGCCCGGCACCATCCGCAAGGACTTCGCCTTGGACAAGGAGAAGAACTCCGTGCATGCCTCGGATTCTCCCGAAACGGCGAGGTGGGAGCTGGGATTCTTCGTCGAAAACGGCATGCTGACCATTCCCGGCGATCAAAGCGGGTGAAACGGCATGCACATAGATATCACGGCGCTCAGCCAGGGCGTAAACGAGCTTGAATCCGTCCTGGACCTCGAGTCATTGGACATAAAGAGCGAAGACCTTGTCTTGAAGGAGCCCGTGAAGGTCTCCCTCAGGCTGGACGTGGCCGGGGATGACATAAGGATCGACGGGGTGGTGAGGGCGGTCGTCGAGGAAGAGTGCTCTCGCTGCCTAACCGGTTTTGAGAGGGATTTGGAGGCCGAGTTACACCTATACGCCATAGGCGCCAGGGGGCGCCGCGGGGACCCCGAGCCCGACGAGGACCAGGGGGAGGGAATGCTGGTCCACGACGGCCGCCAACTGGACTTGTGGGAAGAGGTGCGTTCGGCTATTCTATTGTCAACACCAATGCAGCCTCTATGCGACCCCGGGTGCAAGGGGCTGTGCGCCGCGTGTGGGGCGAATCTAAACAAAGGTCAGTGCAAGTGCGGCGAGCGCAAGATCGATCCGCGCTGGAAAGGGCTCGACAAGCTGCGAGGGCAGTAGTCGGCCAAGGCCGGCTGCCGCCGTCGGAGGTTAGGACAAATGGCACTTCCCAAGAGAAGACATTCAAAGACACGCCAGGCCAAGAGAAGAACACACTGGAAGATGACACCGCCTACGCTCTCTTCCTGTCCCCACTGTAGGCAGCCCAAGAGACCTCATCGCGTGTGTCCCAAGTGCGGTTACTACGGCGATGAAGAGATCATGGTGGTCAAGACGACCTGATCCGTTTCCTACCCGAGAGGGCTGAGGTGGAATTCTCGAAGGCGAGGATAGGAGTGGACGCCATGGGGGGCGACAACGCGCCCCGCGTGGTGATCCAAGGGCTGCTTGAGGCCCTGGCCGAGGCCGGCGATCAATTCGAGGCGGTGGTGGTCGGCGACGAAGAGCAGGTAACGCGGGAGCTGAAGGACTGCGATTCCGGCTCATCGTCGATCCCCGTAGTGCACGCCCCGGAGAAGGTCGAGATGGGCGAGCCGGGCCTCGTCTCCGTCAGAAAGAAGCGGAACTCCTCCATTTCCGTGCTGGCCAAGATGGTGCGGGAGGGGGAGATCGCCGCCATGGTCAGCGCCGGGAACACGGGCGCGGTGGTGGCCGCGGCCTACTTGAATCTGGGACGGGTAGAGCGTGTGGAGAGGCCGGCTATCGCCGCCTTCATGCCCAACCAGAAGAACGGCTGCGTCGTCCTCGACGTGGGCGCGAACAGCGAGTGTCGGCCCGTCAATCTCTTGCAGTTCGCGGTGATGGGCGGGACATACGCCAGGCGTATTCTGCGGCGCGACAACCCGCGCATAGGGCTTCTCAATATCGGAGAAGAGAGCTCAAAGGGGAACGAGCTGGCGCAAGAGGCCCACAAGCTCCTTGCCGACAGCCCGCTCAACTTCGTGGGAAACGTCGAGGGCAAGGACATATTCGGGGGGTCGGTGGACGTGGTCGTGTGCGACGGGTTTACCGGAAACGTCGTGCTCAAGTTCACCGAGAGCGTGATAGACCTGTTGGCCGGATCCATCAGGGAGCACATCAAGCGTGATTTGCGCTCCAAGGTGGGCGCGGTGCTTCTGAGACCGGCCTTCGACCGTTTCAAGGCGCAGCTCGACTACGCCGAGTACGGGGGAGCTCCTCTGCTGGGCGTGAACGGCGTCTGTATCATCGCCCACGGCAGCTCTTCGCCCAGGGCGATCAAGAACGCCGTAAAGGCGGCCGCGAGCTTCGTCCGGACCGACGTGAATGAGCAGATGAGCATAGACCTGAAGGAGATGGACGGTGCGAATGTTCGAAGGGCATAGAGGCGCGAGGATTCTCGGTACCGGATCCTACGTGCCGCCCAAGGTGGTGACGAACGAAGACATAGAAAAGCTCGTGGACACTTCGGACGAGTGGATTGTCTCAAGGACCGGCATCAAGAAGAGGCACGTTGTGGAGGGAAGCACCGCCGCATCCGATCTGGCGCTTGAGGCGGCAAAGACGGCCCTGGACGACGCAGGGCTAAACGCCTCGGACATCGATCAGATATTGGTTGCCACTGTGACGCCCGACCGCCTCTTCCCCTCGACGGCCTGCACATTGCAGGAAAAGCTGGGAGTGAACGGCAACTCGGCGATGGACATCGGGGCTGCCTGCTCCGGGTTCGTCTACGGACTCGCCATGGCCGGGTCGATGGTCTCGGCGGGGATTCTAGACCGCGTTCTTCTGATCGGCGTCGAGACCCTCTCCAAGATCCTCAACTGGAGAGACAGGGGAACCTGTGTGCTTTTCGGAGACGGGGCCGGAGCGGCGGTAATCGGTCCGGCCGAGGAGGACGGGGCGCGAATACTCTCGGTCAAGATGCGGAGCGACGGCGCGGCCGGCTCGTTGCTCGAGCTGCCTGCCGGCGGCTCCCAAATGCCGGCGACCCATGAGACGGTCGAACAGGGGCTGCATTACATTAAGATGCAAGGCAACGAAGTGTTCAAGTACGCGGTGCGGGCGATGGAGGAGATGGCTCGGGAGGCGCTTGTGCAGGCGGGAAAAGAAGTGCCGGAAGTCGATCTCTTGATCCCGCATCAGGCGAACTTGCGAATAATCCACGCCACCGCCAAAAGGCTGGGCATTCCCATGGAGAAAGTATTCGTGAACGTCAACCGTTACGGAAACACTTCCGCGGCGTCGATACCGCTCGCCTTGGATGAAGCCGTGAAGGAAGGCCGGATAAAGAAGGGCGACCTCGTGGAACTCGTCACTTTCGGCGCCGGTTTCACCTGGGCGGCCGCGGTGATCCGGTGGTAAGGGGGGAGCGAGTGCCCGAACCAAAGACGGTGTTACTCTTTCCGGGACAGGGCTCCCAGCGGGTTGGAATGGGCGCTGACCTCTGCAAGGCGTCGGAGAAGGCGCGTAAGGTATATGATAAGGCCGACGAGCTGCTGGGTTTTCCCATATCGAAGCTGAGCTTCGAGGGTCCCGAGGAGGAGCTCAAGAAGACGATCAACACGCAGCCCGCGATCCTAGTCCACAGCGCGGCTTGCCTGGAGATGCTGGGTGATTCCGATCTCAGCGCCGGAGGCGCGGCCGGGCACAGTCTGGGCGAATATACGGCGTTGATAGCGGCGGGGGCTCTTTCCTTCGAGGACGCTCTGCTCCTTGTGAGAAAAAGGGGCGAGCTCATGTACAAATCCGGCGAGCGGAGGGCCGGCACCATGGCCGCGCTGCTGGGAGCGACGTTGGAGCAGGCCGGCGAGCTGTGTGAAGGGGCCTCGGGCGCCGGCGCGGTTGTGCCGGCGAATATCAACTCCCCCGGCCAGATCGTGGTCTCGGGCGATACGGCCGCCGTGGGCAAAGTCGTTGAGGTCGCCGGCAGGTTCCCCGGCGTGAAGGCGATCCCTCTCGTCGTGAGCGGGGCTTTTCATTCGCCTCTTATGGAGGAGCCCGCCGCGGAGTTCGCCGAGCACGTGAGGAATGTCGAGGTACGGGAGGCCCGCTTCCCCGTCGTCGCGAACGTGAGCGGGGCACCGGTGACTTGGGCCGAGGAGATAAGAGAGGCTCTGATCAAGCAACTGACGGCCGCCGTGCGGTGGGAGGATTCCATGAGGTGGTTCCTCTCGCACGAGTACGGCCCTTTCATTGAGATCGGTCCGGGCAAGGTGCTCACGGGCATGATGAGGCGGATCGACCGCAAGGCGGCGGCCCTGGCAACGGACACGCTCGAGGGGCTGGAGAAGGTGCTTTCGCGGGCGCCGCAGCCGCAGAAGTGAAAGCCGATGGGCGACGAGAAGAACAGAACGGCCGTGGTGACCGGAGCCGGGCAGAGCATAGGCAGGGAGATCGCGCTCACGCTCGCGCGCGGCGGGGCGAACATCGCCGCCGTCGACGTGAATCCGGAGACCTCCGTCCGCACCGCCGAGGAGGCGGGCGAGATGGGGGTGAAATCCCTCGGACTTGCGGTTGACGTGACCGATTCGGCGGCGGTGGAAAGCGCATTCGAGCGGGTCCTGGGTGAGCTGGGATCCCTCGACATACTCGTCAACAACGCCGGAATCACGCGGGACGGATTGTTGATGAGAATGAGCCTCGAGGACTGGGACGCGGTCCTGAACGTGAATCTCAAAGGCGCCTTTAGTTGCTGCAAGGCCGCCTGCAGGCCCATGATGAAGTCGAGGTGGGGCAGGATCGTGAACATATCCTCGGTGATCGGCGTGATGGGAAACGCCGGTCAAGCCAACTACGCGGCATCCAAAGCGGGGCTCATAGGGTTGACCAAGTCCCTTGCCAAGGAACTTGCGGGCAGAGGGATTACGGTCAATGCCGTGGCCCCCGGTTTCATAGACACTCCGATGACGGAGGGTCTCGGTGAAAAGGTCAGAAGCGAGTTGCTCGGCAGAATACCGCTCGGCAGGTTGGGCGACCCCGCTGATGTCGCCGATGTCGTTTCTTTTCTGGCGTCGGAGCAGGCGCGCTACGTGACGGGCCAGGTCATTCACGTTGACGGCGGAATGGTTATGTGACGTGTCAGGGCGGCGAGGCCGCCGAAAGGAGGTTGGCGGGTCTATGGAATTCAGTGAGGACAAGGTCAAGCAGATCATCATGGAGAAGTTGGGTGTCTCCGAGGAGCAGGTGACCCCGGAAGCGTCCTTCATCGACGACCTCAATGCGGACTCCTTGGACATAGTGGAGCTCGTGATGGAGCTGGAGGACGCTTTCGGGCTGGAGATACCTGACGAGGATGCTGAGAAACTGAGAACCGTGGAGAACGCGATAGAGTATCTGCGCGGTAGGGTGACGGAAAAGGCCTAAGGTCGGGCCCTTGAGGGGCGTGCTCCAGGGCATCCGGTCGTCCGGAGGACTTCTCTTGAGCAGAGGGGAAGTTTTTGTGAAGAACAGGGTCGTAGTTACAGGCATGGGGGTGATATCCCCGGTTGGGCTTAGTGTCTCCGAGTTCTGGGAGAACCTGATAAGCGGTGTAAGTGGGGTCAGTCGCATCGACCGCTTTGACCCGTCGAACCTGCCTTCCAAGATCGCCGGTCAGGTCAAGGACTTCAAGGCGGAAGACCACATGGACCGCAAGGACATCCGGCGCACCGACGCCTTCGTTCGGTACGGTATCGCGGCGGCGAAGCACGCCGTCGACGACGCCGGAATCAAGCTGGATGGTATCGAGCCCAACAGGTTCGGCGTAATAACCGGTTCCGGCATCGGTGGGATAGAGACTTTCGAACAGCAGCATTCCATATTGCTGGAAAAGGGTCCCGCCCGCATCAGCCCGTTCTTCATTCCCATGATGATCGCCGACATGGCCGCGGGGCAGATATCGATGCTCCTGGGCGCCAAGGGGCCCAACTTCGCCACGGTGTCGGCCTGCGCCTCCGGCGCGCATGCTATCGGTGAGGCCTTCAGGCTGCTTCAGAAGGGCGACGCGGACGCAATCCTGTGCGGCGGCACGGAGGCCGCGATAACCCCTCTGGCCATGGGAGGGTTCTGCTCGATGAAGGCCCTGTCCACCCGCGACATCGAGCCCGAGAGGGCCAGCCGGCCGTTCGACCGTGAAAGGGACGGGTTCGTCATGGGCGAGGGGGCGGGCATGGTTGTGCTCGAGACCTTGGACCACGCTCTGGCCAGAAAGGCGCGCAGGATCTACGCGGAGATGTGCGGGTACGGCGCGACGGCCGACGCGTACCACGTAACGGCGCCCTCCCCCGACGGCGAGGGGGCCGCGCGTGCGATGGTGCTCTCTATTGAGGACGCCGGCTTGAAGCCGGAGGACGTGGACTGTATCAACGCCCACGGCACCTCGACGCCTCTAAACGACAAGCTCGAGACCGTTGCGATCAAGAAGGTGTTCGGGGATAACGCCCGGCGCGTTGCCGTTCACTCTACGAAATCCATGACCGGCCACCTGTTGGGAGCGGCCGGGGGGGTGGAGTTCATCGCTTGCGTTCTCGCGATCACAAGTTCGATGGTGCCGCCGACCATCAACTATGAAAACCCTGATCCGGAATGCGACTTGGACTGCGTGCCGAATACCGCCCGGAAGATGGAAGTCAAGGCCGCCCTGACGAACTCACTCGGATTCGGAGGACACAACGTAACCCTAGCCGTCAAGAAGTACGAAGACGGAGCGCGGGTTTGAGGGATAATTGAAACAGTTCGGACTTTAGAGCATGGGTATCGTATCAAAGATCTTCAGGCGTTTGGCTCCGCGCGCCCGCAGCCGTGTTGAAGCGCGCGGAGGGCGCCCCGACGGGGACCCGGTGGAGGCCTTCCAGCGGGTTCTTGGCTTTAGATTCACAAACATCGAGCTCCTAAGACAAGCCCTTACGCACAGGTCGGCGAGCTCAAACGGCGGTGACGACTCGGTCGAGTCGAACGAGCGGCTGGAGTTCCTCGGGGACTCGGTCTTGGGGCTCATCGTAAACGAGCATCTCTTCAGGGAGTATCCGCACGACAGGGAGGGACATCTGACACAGATGAAGTCCCTGCTCGTGAGCAAGCCGATCTTGAGCGTCAAAGCGAGAGACATGCAAATAGGCCGGTATCTCTTCATGAGTCCCGGCGAGGAGGAGAGCGGCGGGAGGGACCGAAGCTCCATACTCGCCGACGCGTTCGAGGCGGTCACAGGGGCCATTTATCTCGACGGGGGCATGGAGGCCGCGCGTAGCTTCATAGACAGGAGGCTCATGTCAGGCGCCCGCGAGATCCTCAAGGACAGAAATCACATAAACTATAAGAGCATGCTCCAGGAGCTCATCCAGAGCGAGAAGAAGATCCATCCCCAGTACAGAGTTACCTCCGAAGACGGCCCCGACCACGAGAAGATGTTCACCGTGGCCGTGCAGGTCGGCAAGAAGACGCTCGGACGGGGCAAAGGGAAGAACAAGAAGCAGGCCCAGCAGGAAGCGGCTCGCACGGCGCTTCAGTCTCTGGGCGTGCTTCCGGACGGCACCGCCGATACCGCCGCCTCGGGACACATCGCCTCAGGGCGCGTCAACCACAACTACCGCAGCAAATCCCGCCGCCGCCGCGGCCGCAGGACCGGCAAGTCGCGGTAGTGATCGTTGCGCGTTGACGATCTTGCGGAAGCCACAGCCACCTCCGCCCTAGAACCTGTACGCGGCCGCCATGAAGAGCTTGTTCTGCTCCTGGTCCTCGACGGTCCGCACGGCCGAGCGCACGAAGCCGCCCGACACGTACGCCACGTCCAGGGTAAGCGCCTCTTGAAGGATCACGCCCGCTCCCAGGGTGAAGTAGTCCCTTTCCTGCTCGACTTCGGCCAGGTAGTAGGCGTTGTCGGTGAATAGCAATCTGTAGGGTATGGGATCGTAGAAGTACCCCGCTCTCACCCTAATGGGCATGTCGGGGAACATGAGCTCGGCGCCGACGTGGACCTCGGTCTCGGCTCCGTAGGCGGATCTGGGGCGGCCGAGCTCGTCGATGTAGCGGATGGGTCCGTCGAAATCTATCTGCGACCAGTCGGTGTACTTGAGATCCATCGCTATCAAGAAATTGGGCGGCGTCAAGGCAATCCCGCCGCCCAGCGTAAACGGTAGCGTTATGTCGTTCTCGAATCTCTCAACTACGTCGATGTCCTCGAATACTCCGTCGAGGTTTATCTTGCGCGGAAACTGCACGTTGAAACCGAGCCTGCCGATGGGCTCGAACTTGTAGATCAGCCCCGCGGTCCCAGTGTAGCCGTCTATGTCGGATTCGGACATATACCAGTAGTCTTCCGGCTCAAAACCGGGCTCGGATTGGGAGAAGAAATAATCAATGTCCGATGATCCGCCCAGAAGACTGACGGCCGCCCCCAACGACACGTCCGGCGAAGCGTCGAACGCGATCCCGAAACTGTAAACACCGAGTCCTCCGCGCTCGGATATGGACTCGACTTCTTGAATCCCGAAGTTGTTCCGCCCGGACCTGAAGTAGTCGCGGTCGAGGCTGCCCGTTCTGTGGTATCCGAATCCCAAGACGAAGCTCCCCCTGTAGGTGGGAACCGGATAGGCCAGGGCTAGTTGATGGAGCTTCGTGGAGGAGAGCGGCGAGTCTACTACCTCGCCCCTGTAGTCAACCGTAAGCATGTCGTCTTGATGTGAGAACGCGGCCGCCAGCTCGATCCTCCTGATCAGCGCGAGCCCGGCCGGGTTGTAGTAAAGCGCAGAGGCGTCTTCGACCACCGCCGTATACGCCCCTCCCATGCCCATGGCCCTGGCGCCCACGCCGAAATTGTAGGCAAGAGGGACTTCGACGGGCTCCGCTTCCACGGGGACCTGAGAGCAAGCCGGTGGAGCTGCGAAGATCCCGACCAGAACCGCCAAACCGATTGCGATACCGCACCTGCGCATAGTCATCACGATTCTCCTCATTTCTTCTTGCCCCGTTCGTAAGGGCGACGCGACTTGCTCTTCTTCTCTTCCGCCTTCTTCTCTCCCTCTTTGGGCTTGTCCGGAGTCTCATGGGCCTTCTTCGAGTAGCCCGGCTTCAGATACGCCGGGCCCGTCGAAGACCCCGCGGCTCCTCGGGCCGATCCGTAGGGTGCGCCTCTGCTCCAGCTTCTTCTCTCGCCCGAATCAAGCGGCTCCGGAGACGCGGGTCCGCCCAGATACCAGTCGGATCCGAACCACCAGGGTTCGCTGTAATAGCCGAACCACGGGGTGTCGTAGTAACCATAGTGCGTTCCGTAGTGGTGATGGTAAAACGCGGCTTCATCGTGGCAATCACCACAGCTCATCCGATGCGAGACGGGCTCGCCGGTCAGGTCCGGCGTCGCCGGATGTCTAAGGGCAGTATAGCAACCCGCGAAGAGGGAGACGCACGCAAGGAATAGGAGCGGGGCCGCGAGGTCCCTCAGTCGGTGTATTAGAGCATTCATTGGGTGCTCCTTTCCGGACCGGGTAGAGGCCCGATCGGGCCTTCTCCGCCGTGGTAGGCGGATAGAAAGCACATGCCGATCCATCCTGATTGTAGGGCTCCCGCACATATATGTCAACGCCGACACTCCGGTTCCCGACCGGGTGCAGGGAGCGGGCCTCGATCTTCTCTAGGAACAAACACCCACTTTGGCGAACCTTAACGCGGACGAAGGATGTTTCGTAAGGCCCCCTTGCGCAGGAGCGAGCGGAGATCCACTGCCGCGAAGCGGCGGTTAGCTCGGCGACCGGGTGCAGGGAGCTAGGAAGATCTTTCGCACGCACCGCCCAGATTGAGCTTGAAAGCAGGGCCTACGCGGGCGAACATAGTAATAGAAGATGCTCCGGCGAACCCTCAAGGAAAAGTGAACAAATGACCTTTCGACATCCCTCTCAACGCGCAAAGGGGTGTCTTCGTCTTTAGAAACGGTGGTGCCCGTGTCACTTAGAATATGGCTTACAGCTCTCCTAGTGCTTCCCTGCGTGGCGTTCCAGGATGCCGGCGCTCAGATGCGGTCCGGCAAGGCGTCGCACCTTGCCCTGGAGGAGTTCACGGCGGGCGCCTACCTGGAAAGCCAGGGAGAATACGAGAAGGCGGCCGAGAGATATCTCAAGGCCTACTCCTTCGACCGCAACTCCCCCTATCTCTGTCTCAGGATCAGCGACCTCATGCGGAGGATGGATCATTTCGAGGAGGCCTACGGCTTCGCGGCCGCGGCCGCGGAGATGGACTCCACCAATGCTTACGCTTTCGAGGCGGCGGGCAGGGCTCTGCTGGGTCTGCAACGTCCCGGGGAGGCCTTGAAGTGGTTCAGGGGGGCCGTGCGCGCGGAGCCCGACGAGTGGAGGCGTCGGATGGTGTTGGGAGGAGTCTACGCGTCCACGGGGGAGCCGGATTCGGCGCTGGCGCAGTATGAAGAGGCCGCGCGGCTCGCTCCCGGCGAGGCGCAGACGCATTATCATCTGGGCTTGCAGGCGGAACGGATGGGCGATACCTCGAAGGCTATCGTGTCGCTCGAGAAGGCGGTCGAGCTGGAACCCGACATGAAGGGACTGCTCCCCACTCTGGCGAGACTGTACGAGAGCGAGGGAATGATCTCCGAGGCGAAGGAGGCTTACACAAGAAGTCTCTCCCAAAACCCCCGCGACCTGCGCGTACACGGCAGGCTTGTCTCCTTGCTCGCGAGGGCGGGGGAGACCGAGGAGGCCATAGACCAGTGTCGAGCGGCCCTGAGAACGGCTCCCAGGGACTTCCCCTTGTTGCGGGTCCTGGCCGGGCTCTACGCCAGGAACGGGCAGTTCAAGGAGGCGATCGGAGCCCTTCGGGCCGCCAGAGAGATCAGGCCCGAGGAAAGTGACGTCTGGTTCCTCCTGGGGCACCTTTACTGGAGGAACGGCGACTACGACGACGCCATAAGGGAGCTATCGGCTTTGCGTGAAGAGGCTCCGGAGCACTCGGACGCGGCCATCACGCTCGGTCTCGTGTATTTGGAAGCCGACAGCGCCGAGGCCGCGGTGAGGACTCTGCGGGGGGCAGCGAAAGCGTTCCCGGACAGCGCCGACAGCCACTATTATCTCGCTTCGGCTTATCTGGAGCTCGGTTCCTTCGAGGATGCGATCAAATCCCTGAACAAGGCGCTCGCGCTGAGGCCCGATAACGAACGATATCTTATGGCCTTGGCCGGGGCCTATGAAAAGAACGGGGACGTCGAGGAGGCGGAGGCGGTCTATCGCAGGGCGCTTGTCATCAATCCCGACAACGCCGCGGCCTACAACAACATCGGCTATATGTACGTCGACCGGGGGCTCAAGCTGCGCGAGTCCCTTGCGAACATCCAGAAGGCGATACGGCTGAACCCCGACAACGGCTTTTTCTATGACAGCTTGGGATGGGCCTACTACAAGCTGGGGCAGCTGAAAAAGGCGGTCCGTTTTCTTGAGAAGGCGGTCGAGCTTGTCGGAGACACAGCGCCGATAAGGGAACACCTTGGGGACGCATACAATGAGGTGGGGCGAGTCGAAGATGCCGAGCGCGAGTACCGAAGGGCGCTTGAGATCGATCCTCAAAGTGAGAGTGTTCTCCGCAAGCTGGAAGAGCTGGAGAGATAGAGCCCTGTTGGCGGTGCTCCTGCCGGCAATCTCCGGCTGTGGGGCGGGCAGGGAAGGCCCTTCCGGAGATGCGGCGGGGAAAGCGCTCGCTGGGACTATCGTACGGAGAAACGAGCGGATCACGGACGCGGTCCTGGCGGGCAGGTTTCTGCTTGAGAGTCCCAAGGGGTCGACCAAGGGCAGTCTGCGGATACGCTATCTGAGCCCCGATATATACCGTGTGGACGTCATCGCCGCCGGCGTGCCGGGCGCCGCGGGCGGCAGCTCATTCCTGGTCGAAGGCGACAGTACGCTGGTTTACGTATCGGGCGGGGGCGAGGCCGAGATCCGCTCGATCGAGGAGGTCGGGGTCGTCACCTTCCTCCGGGATTTCGACCTCGCCCTGGCCGACCTCAAGGCGCTCGTCGCGCCGGGGGCCTACCTTGACCTGCTTTCGCCCGCGGGCGCAGGCTGCAAATCGGTCAGGGGGGGATACCTAATGGAAGGATATTCTCCACACGGAGATTTACTCGCCGTATGGATCGATAAAGACAAAGGCGCGGTAGTGAAGAGCGTTCGCAGCGGGAGAAGCGGACTTCCCATTGTGGAGACGAGGCTGGAGAGGTTTGAGCGGGTAGAGGGCGTCTGGAGGCCCATGCGGAGGACCATCCGCCACTTTGGGCAGGAGGCCTCGCTCGCGGTCCAATACGACGTGATCCGGATAGACGCGGGCCTGGATCGGGAAGACCTGCAGATCAGGACGGCGGGGTCCGGGTCCGTTCGAAGTCGGAACCTCTAGGCTTTTGGGGTGTTATCAAGACAGGGGAGAAATAGTACCGATATGGTTCCTGCCCGACTCAAACTGATCGAGCTTCGCCGGGAATGCGACGAGGAGCTGATGGAGCGGTGTGCCGCCGGGTCCCACGAGGCTTTTCAGTGTCTGGTGGAGCGATATCGGGGCCGCCTCATCAACGTCGTCGGCCGGTTCATCAACGACAGAGACCGAGCTGAAGATATAGTTCAAGAGGTATTTCTTAGGGTCTACAGAAACAGGCAGAGATACGAGAGGAAGGGGAAGTTCTCCACCTGGATCTTCACCATCGCGGTGAATCTGGCGAAGAACGAGATCCGCAGGAAGGTCCGCAGAAGAGGTGAGATATCTCTGGAGGGCCTTGAGGAGGCGGCGGGTCCGACCACGGCGACGGCGGACAAGTCGCCGGGCGCCGAGGAGAACCTGGGTAGGGAGCAACTGCGAGAGATGGTGGCCGAGGCAATAGAGAGACTCCCCGTGAGGTACAGAGAGGCGGTCGTGCTGCGTGATATCGAGGGGCTGGCGTACGAGGAGATCGCGTCGGTGCTGAGAATACCCGGGGGGACCGTGAGATCGAGGATCAACCGGGGGAGACTGATGATAAAGGATTTCTTAACCCCATTCCTGTCGAGGGAGAGTCTATGAACTGTGAAAGGGCTACTGAGCTGTGGTCGTCGTACTGTGAGAATGAAATCGACGCCGGGGACAGGTTGGAGCTTGAGGGGCATTTGACGGGGTGCCGGGTCTGCGCTGAGGGTCTCGCGGCCTTTCAGAAGACGATGCAGGCTCTGAAAGATCTCCCGCCTATGGAGCCGTCGCCGTCTTTTGACGCGCGCCTGGCCAGGGCCCTGGCGGAAGAGAATCTCCGGGAGAGTGAGCCTTGGCATGCCAAGCTAGGGGTTTGGTGCGCCAGGCTGGCCCCCGCCGCCGGTGCGGTAGCGGCGGTGTTTGCCATTTCGTTCTACTTGGCTCTGCAGGTCGCGCCCGTGCGTGAGGGAGAGCAGGCGAGCCCAATGAGATCCGAGATCGCGGCGTCGGCGCCCTTGAGCTCCGACGAGTACGCCGCCTCATTGGCGGGCCGCGCGTCGGTCAGGGTGGAGCCCTGGAGCGTCGCCGGACAGTGGTCGGAAGCACCCGTGGACAGCGCGATGAGCGGCTACAGAGTGCGTTTCGTATTGGATAAGGTCATTCTCGAGGGTGAGGAGGCGGCGAGGTCGAGTGTGCCCCAGGACAGCGAAGGGGTACATATGAAGTACGTGACCTTCTGAGCCGTTTGCGGCCCGCGTTGAACGGAGGCGAGAGTCCTTGGCGTCTTGCTTCAGGGCGGACTCCTTGATAAGAGCGGCCGCGTTCGCGGCCGCGGCAGTCATAGCCATTCCGGTGGTTTCCCAGGGGCAACCCAACGAAATCCAGTTGGTGGACCTTGAGGATCACGTTCGAAGAATCGCCACACGCGCTTCGGTATCTGTAGTTACCGTTGTCTCCATCCATCGTTTTCCCGAGATCCCCGCGACATCCGGCCAAGCCCAAGCGGAGTCGGCCCCTTCGATGCAAGAGGAGGGGAGCCGCCTTGAAGCAACCGTGGGATCCGGGATCGTCATCGATCCCGACGGCTATGTGATCACGAGTTTGAGCGTCGTCGGTGTCGGAGGTGAATATCAAATCAGCACGTCCGATGGGCAGGTCTGGGACGCGGCGCTTGCGGGTTGTGACTATGCGAGCAATCTGTGTCTGCTGAAGTCCGGGGCGAGGAACCTGAGACCTCTCAGGTTCGGCAACTCCACCGAGACCGGACCGGGATCCATGGTGATAATCGTCGGCAGGGCGTACGGGAACGTCCCAACCGTGTCCTTCGGAGCGCTGAACGATAGGCATCCATGGAAGCGAGGGGGAGGCATGGAGCTTATCAGCACGAGCGCTCCCGTCTATCCTGGCAACTGCGGCGGCGCCCTAGTCAATCTGAAGGGGGAGCTGCTGGGGGTCGTTTCCGGGACGCTGGGAGGCTACGATTCCGAGGAGGCCGGGTCGGTCATGCGAATCCCGCCGGAGGCCGAGCATATCGCGACCCAGACTCAAGAGGCACAGGTCAGTTTCGCGATACCTGTGGAGGAGCTTAGAGAAGCCGTCGAGAGACTAAAAGCATCGAAGGATGAGAGGAGCGTCTATTTCGGCGTTCATGTGGCCTCGCGGCCTTCGGAGAGGGTCGACGAGGGCGTCGTTCTCTCCGGTGTGGTGCCGATGAGCCCGGCCGATGACGCCGGGCTTAGAGGCGGCGACGTCATAGCCTCATACGGCGGGGAACCGGTTCGGTCTCCCGATGAGCTATTGGACCTTGTGAGGAAGTCGAAGCAGGGCAGCACGGTGGAGATAGAGTTTCTTCGGAACGGCGACAGGATGAAGGCGAGCGTCGCCCTGGCCGGAATACACCCCTACGAGCTAAAGCTCATCGATAAGAGAATGGCCCGAATCTCCGGCCGTCGCTGACCGTTGCCGCCCCTTACGTTAGCTTGCCCCGGCGCTCGCGCAGATCCCCCCTGATTCTCCGCCCCGGGAAGTGATTCATTGAGCCATCGCGCTCCGCCCTAGAAATCGTCCCTGTGAGCCATGATTCTCCGCCCCTAGCATTCTCCCCTCTGGGCCACTACTCCCTGTTCGCTTTTCTTGAGTCCGACCCTCGGGTGTGATAAGAGTGAGCCGTGGTCGGGCGATGGGGGGGCGGGAACGTCTCTCGGGCGACGGGCCGGAACGAAGGTGCCGGGCCGTCGGAGGGCGGCGTGCGAGAGATCGCCGTGAAGTGAACTCGGGTAGGATCCCGGCACAGATCGGATTGCCTGAGGAAAGCCCCACGGATACGATGGAATGAGAGACGGCGTAGTCGGGCCGGGAAATGGCCGGAGGTTGCCAATATGTCACGAGTACGGTGTTTGCGTTTTTCAGCCGTCGCCGCCGCGCGCACGCGCCTGGCGGCCGTTTTCTTGTGCCCGGCATGTGCTGCGCTCGTGTTTATGGGCGGGGGCTGCGACCGGCCGCTGTCATTGGCCATCGGCCCCGCCGGGGATATCACGGTGTTCAGCGACCTTCCGGCCGAGAGCCCTGAGCTGGCGACTCTGGTTGAAGGCCTTGAAAGGGAGGTCTCCTTCATCGGAAAGCCGGAATTGACTTTCAACGTGGAGTTGGCCGGCCGGGACGGCTTCGACTTGCGGCGCCATTGGAGAAACCTGGTCTTCGTCGGAAGTCTTGATGAAGGCTCATGGGTATCCGAGATGATCGCCGGACTCCTGAGCGAGGAGAATATGAGTGATCTTCGCCGGGGGAAGCAGGAGATCTTCTTTATCAAGGACAGGTGGGCCATAGGCCAGATGATAGCCATTGTATCCAGCGCCGAGGGCGATGAGCTGGCCGCCGCAGTGGAGGGCAACATCGGGGTTCTGTATGAGATGATGGACCGGGCGGCCGTGGAGAACACGCGCAGGATACTGCTCAGAAAGGACGTCAAAAGGGACGCCGCGAGGTACCTGTTGAGTGAGTACGGATGGAGCCTGACGCTTCCCGAGGGTTTCGAGGGTACGGAGGACAGCGATCACGGGGTCGCGTTCTTCAAGACCGAGGAGCCCTCGCGGATCATTCTGGTGCATTGGAGGGACGAATTCAAAGAGGATTTGACCCCTGAGACATGCCTGGCGATACGCGGCGAGATCGCTTGGAACTACTATGACGAAGACAGAATAGACCGAGAGCTGACGACCGTTTCTCGGAGTGAATTCGCCGATCGGGACGCGGTGAAACTAGACGGCATATGGCAGAACGACAAACACGTGAACGGCGGGCCTTTCAGAAGCTATTGCTTCGCGGAGGGCGGCCGGTTCTATCTCATAGACATGGTTCTTTTTGCGCCCGGGGATGACAAGCTGCCCTATCTGAGAGAGCTTGAGGCGATCGCCATGACTTTTTCCACGGAGTAGAGCGCGAAGGGGGGACCGAGGTCCACCGGTGCGTGCGGTGCCGGCGGAAGGATCGCCTTGGTGAGTGGCTGCACCGAAGGGCGAGGCGGCGCTATCCGAGGGGCCGTGGCGCCATGCCGGAGCGCGGTTGCCCCCTGAGAGGGCCTTGCCCCGCCCGAACGGGGCCGGCGGGGCCGTTCCGGGGGCTCAAGTAGGGGTGCCCCATCCGAGGGGGGGCTTGGGAGCCGGCCGGAGTTCGGGGGAAACGCCCCAAGTCGCTTGACAGGAGGGCCCCGCAAGGGCAGATTGACACTGAAGCCGGGCTCTGATAGCCTTCGGAATCCGGTGGGAAGAGGCGGCGCTGGGCGCGGCCGTGCGGCTTGGAAATCGGCGGTCCGGTTTCGGACCATGAAAGTGAAGCGTGCGAGGCATGAAAATCTCCCTGATAGAGAAACTCATTGAGCTTATGGAGAAGAACCAGCTGGCCGAGATCGAGGTCTCAGGCCTCTGGAGCAAGATAAGGCTCTCCAAGAACGTCCACCATGCAGCCCCCGTCGGAACCGCGGGCGTGGAAACGCACCGGATCTCTGCAGAAACGCCTCATAAGGCCGATAAATCGGTAGAGGCGGTGCAAGAGCCCGGGACCGACAACCTGGTGCCGGTTACTGCTCCGGTTGTGGGCACCTTCTACAGGGCGCCCGCTCCGGACGCGGATCCCTTCGTGGAGGTAGGGACCGTCGTGAACCCGGGGCAGACGCTCTGCATCGTCGAGGCCATGAAGATCATGAACGAGATCGAGGCCGAGATCAGGGGGAGAGTGGTGGAGATAGCCGTCAAGAACGCCCAGCCCGTCGAATTCGGACAAAAACTCTTCCTTCTCGAGCCTCTGTGAGAACCTCTTCTTTCACGGAGGACTTCCCATGGATTTATCCGCGGTATTGGATGCGGTAGTCAAGACCGGTGCGTCCGACCTTCATCTCAAGGCCGGTTCTCCTCCCGTGCTCAGAGTGGACGGCGAGTTGCAGTTGATGGATCTTCCCACTATGACCAAGGACTCGTTGGTGGCCGTCCTCGATCAGATACTGACCCCGAGGCAGAGGAAGGTCTTCGAGGAGACCAGAGAGCTGGATATAGGCTTCAGCATCCCGGGGCTTTGCCGGTTCCGCTGCAACTGCTACTGGCAGAGAGGAACGGCGGCACTTTCCTTAAGGCGGGTGACTTCGGAGATTCCGGATTTCAGCACCTTGAACCTGCCGCCTATCGTGGAAGAGCTGGCCCACAGGCCGCGCGGCCTGATCCTCGTCACTGGTACGACCGGCAGCGGAAAGTCCACCACGTTGGCGTCGATGCTCGGCTCGGTCAACAAGGCCGAGAGAAGAAATATCATAACTATTGAAGATCCGATCGAGTATCTGCATTCGGACGTGAAAAGCATAATAAGCCAGCGCGAGATCGGAGCGGACAGCAGGAGCTTCCCGGAGGGCCTGCGGAGGGTGCTCAGGCAGGACCCGGATATCATAATGATAGGCGAGGTAAGAGACAGCGAAACCATGGCCATTGCGCTGATGGCCGCAGACACGGGGCACCTCGTCATGAGCACTCTGCACACCGTCAACGCCTCACAGACCATTGAGCGCGTGATCTCCTTCTTCCCGCCGCATCAGCAGAAGGAGGTCCGCTTCAATCTTGCGAACACCCTCCAGGCCGTGATATCTTTGAGGCTCGTTCCGACGACGGACGGGGTAGGCAGGGTTCCCGCCGTTGAAGTGATGATCGCCACGGCCACTGTCAAGGAGTGCATCACCGATCCTCAGAAGCAGGCGCAGATTCGGGATGCCATCCAGGAGGGTGTCAGCCAGTACGGAATGCAGAGCTTCGACCAGTCCCTCATGGACTACTACCGGCGCGGGGTGATAAGCCTCGAGACGGCCCTTAAGAACTGCACGAACGCCACCGAGTTCGAGCTTAAGATAAAGGGCATCGAGGGAGCCTCGGACAGCAGGTGGGTTCACGTGGGCGCCGGTGAGACTAAGTAGTAGCTCCGTCCGGCTGCTTCCACATGTTCAAGCGAATCCTAATTGCGAACAGGGGCGAGATAGCCCTGCGCGTTATTCGGGCCTGCCAGGAGCTCGGGGTCAAGGCCGTCGCCGTGTACTCCGAGGCCGACGCCGACTCCCTGCACGTGCGCCTTGCCGACGAAGCGGTCTGCATAGGCCCACCCGCGGCCCCCCAGAGCTACATGAACATACCGCGCATCATAAGCGCCGCCTCGGTGGCGAACTGCGAAGCCATACACCCCGGTTACGGGTTCCTTGCCGAAAACGCCCGTTTTGCCGAGATCTGTGATTCCTGTGGAATCAAGTTCATCGGTCCCTCGAGCGAGATGATCCGGAAGATGGGGGACAAGGCCTATGCCCGAGAGACCATGCGCGAAGTGGGAGTGCCCGTTTTGCCCGGAAGCGCGGGGCGCATGGAGACCCCGGACGAGGCGGTTTCTCTCGCTTCGAACCTCGGTTTGCCGGTGATAATAAAGGCCGCCGACGGCGGGGGCGGAAGAGGGATGAGGGTTGTCTGGAAGGCCGAGGATATCCCGGGCAGCTTCGCCGTGGCTCAGGCCGAGGCTGAGGCCGCGTTCCAGTCAAGGGCGGTCTACCTGGAGAAGTTCCTGGTCCGTCCCAGGCACGTTGAGATCCAAATCATCGGCGACGGTTTCGGCAACGTGGTGCATCTGAACGAGAGGGACTGCTCGATCCAGAGGAGGCATCAGAAGCTCCTCGAGGAGTCGCCCTCGCCGGCGCTGGATCAGTCCCTGCGGCACGCCATGGGAGAGGCCGCGGTGAGAGGCGCGAAGAGCATCGCCTATGAAAGCGCCGGAACAGCGGAATTCCTGCTTGATCGGGACGGCAACTTCTACTTCATGGAGATGAACGCCAGGATACAGGTGGAGCACCCGGTGACGGAAGAGGCCACGAGGTGCGATCTGGTCAAGGAGCAGATACGCGTTGCCGCGGGGGAGAAGCTGAGCATTTTCCAGGATGAGGTAGGCATTCGCCGCCACGCCATTGAGTGCCGCATCAACGCCGAGGATCCCGACCATGACTTCAGGCCCTGCCCGGGGAAGATAACCTACGTGCATATGCCCGGAGGGCCGGGAGTACGGGTGGACAGCCACGTCTACAGCGGATACGTCATTCCTCCGCACTACGATTCGATGATAGGGAAGATCATAACCGTGGGCGCGAACCGGGACGAAGCCATCGCCCGGATGAAAAGGGCGCTCACGGAATGCATCGTCGAGGGCATCGAGACGACGATTCCGTTTCATCTTCAGGTGATGGGAGATGAGGCCTTCAGGAGGGGCGAGTACGACACCGGCTACGTCGAGCGGCTCCTGAGCAGTGAGTTGCGCGGTAAGAAGGGCGCGGAGGCGCCGGCCGAGAGCTAGCGCGCGCGATGGGGGCCGCGTGCCCACTTCTTCGTCAGCTACATGAGCAGGTGATGACACCGACCATGAGCTTCGATCCCACGTTGTACGCGATCGCGGACGCGGGCGTGCTGAGCGCGGCGGACGCGCCGGAAGTTCTTGCCAAGGCGATCGCGGGGGGCGTCACGGCCGTTCAGATTAGGGCGAAGGAGCTGACGGATGACGAGTTCGTCGGGTTCGCGTCGGAGCTGATCGCGGTCGCCCGCTCCAACAAGATCTCGGCCATTGTCAATGACAGAGTAGAAGCCGCCGTCTCACTCAACGCCGACGGCGTTCATCTTGGTGCCGAGGACGTTCCGGTTCGGGACGCGCATCGTGTTCTGGGAAAGGATGCGATAATCGGCGTGACCGCCCACAGCCTTGAAGAAGTCGCGAACGCGGAAGCCCTGGGCGCCGACTACGTCGGATTCGGTTCGATCTATCCATCCCCGAGCAAAGTCGTCGAGGCCATTCAGGGAATAGACGGCGTGCGCAAAGCGCGCGAGCTGACGCGGCTTCCCATCGTCGCCATAGGCGGGATAACCGTCGAGAGGGCCGCGGACGTGATCTCCGCCGGCGCCGACGGCGTGGCGGTCATCTCCGGCCTCTGGGGCGCCGAAGACCCCGAACCCCGCGCCCGTGAGTACAGGGCCGCGATAGCGCGCGGTCGGCAGAAGCGCTGACCCGTCTACCTCTGCGCTCGGCGCAAAAGCATGAGTCCCAGCAGCAGGAAGAACGCGTTGCCTATCCAGGCCGCCAGTGGAGGCGGTAGCGTACCACTGTTTCCAAGCGCCTCTCCGGCCCGTATGAAGCCGTAGTAGAGGAAGCTTATCGCGAGGGCCAGGCCCGATCCGATTGCGATTCCGCCTCTGTGAACGGCACCCGCCAGGGAAACGCCTATGAGGACGACGACCAGATTGGCGAACGGAAAGGCGATTTTCGTGTGGAGTTCGACGCTTAGCTTCTGGGTGTTCCCCCCGCTCTGGGCGACGCGCTTCGTATATCTCGCGAAATCGAGGATGTTCATCTCCTCCGTTGTTCTTTCCATCTTGGCGAAGTCCTCGGGCTTCTCGGTGATCTCGGGGAAGCTCCTGGCAACGAATGATTCGGCGCTTTCGCCGTCGGGCGTGAAGGTCCTCACGTAGCCCGCGGTGAAGAGCCACTTATCGCCTTCCCAAACGCACTGCCGGGCGTCGATTCTCCTCACCAGTGTTCCGCCCGAGAAGTCCTGGACCACGACGTCTCTCATCTTCTTTGCCTTGACGTCGTAGCTCTTGATGAGATATACGCGCCCGTCCCTGCCGAGGTAGTTCAAGTTCGTTCTCTTCTGAACGGTCGGTCTCATGCGATTCATGATCTCATAATCCCAGATGTCTTGTTTCCTGGCCGTGCTGTGCGGAGCCGCGAAGCCGCCGAGCCCGAAGGACACGACACTGATCGCGACCGAACATAGCAAAACGGAGGCGTAGATGCGCATGAGGCCGAGCCCCGCCGAACGCATCGCCGTTATCTCCTTGTTCTTGGTCAGGTGGCCCAAAGCGAGCAGGCAGCCGAGCAGCAGGGAAGTGGGAAGGACGAGTATGAGCACCATCGGCAGACCGTAGGTATAGTAAAGGACCACGTGCTTGAGCGACGCGCTGTGGTCGATGAAGCTGTCCAGCTTCTCGAAAACGTCCACGACCAGCCATATCGCCACGAGGGCGGATATCCCCATCAAGGTGAAGATCAAGAACTCCCGCAGCACGTAACGGTCCAGGATCCTCATGCGCTCTCTCCTCGGGCGTCCGGGGCCGTTGGGGTCGGGGGCGATTCAAGTTGGCAGGCTCGCACGACAAGGACTACTCCCACGATCCCCAACACTATGTTGGGGGCCCACATGGCGAGCCACGGAGGCAGCAGGCCCCGGTCCGAGAGAGTCTCTCCCCCCAACAGGCAAAGATAGTAGAAAATGAAGAAGAGTATGCTCGCGAAACCTATCGCGGCGCCGCTTTTCCTGGCCCTCATTCCGAGCGGCCCGCCCACAAGGACGAATACTATGCACGCAAACGGCACCGAGAACTTCTTGTGGAACTCCACGAGGTAGCTGTTCACGCGCTTCTGCAGTGTCTTGCTCTCCAAAAGGAAAGACTGGATTTGGCGCCCCGTGCGGGGTCCGACGGCCGTTTTCAGGGGTCCCACTGCCGGCGGGCCCAGACGCGGTCGCCATACGCCGAAGGAGCGCCAGATGGGAGCCAGCAGTCCGGGGAACGCCGTTCGCAGACTGAACGGAGCGGGCGAAGGAGTGGAGAGGGTGTAGCCGGCAATAGTCTCGAAGCCCTCGGATGAAAGGGTCTCATAGAGCGAATCGTCTACCCTCTCCTTCTGCTCACGCAGGCTTTCGGCCTCCGCCAGTAGCATCTGAGCGGACATCTCTCTTTGGCCTCTGTGAAGCCGACTGGATCGGGCGAGTCCCTTGTCGGCGTCCACGTTGATCACGTGTGTCTTGAAAACGGTCTTTCTGTACTTGCCGGGAGATGAGGGGTCCGGGATCTCGTGGACTTCCCCGTCGTGAAGCTCCAGGGTGAGTGTGCTGCGATCGGCCGAGAAAGAGGCCCAACCCGTCCTGGCGATGATCGTCGTCGGGGGGGCGCCGGTCTCGGTCCTGTCATAGATCATCACGTGCTCCATTTTGCCGCTTCTGTCATCCAGCCGCCCGATGTAGAGCGTGTACCCTTCGAAGTCGTCTATGAAGACCCCCGCTTTCAACTGGACGGTCGGCTTCTTCTGTGTGATCTCGTACAGTAGCGTGGCGAAGGCGTGATTGCTCTCGGGCAGGACATAGTTGTTGAACAAGGTGAGAAGCACGGCTACCACGGCGGCCGCCGCGCCCGGAGGGACCAGCATCCTCAGCAGGTTGATCCCACTCGCTCTCATGGCGGAGATCTCGTTGTCCTGAGAGAGCCGACCGAAGGCCATAAGCGAGGCGACGAGCACTCCGCAGGGAACGGACAGAGCTATCATCCATCCCAGTCCCAGGAAGAAGAGCTGGAAGACCTTCGAGGCGGCCACCCCTTTGCCGATCAAGAGGTCCAGATAGTCGTAGAGGAGATCCAGAGTCAGAATGAAAGTCACGACCCCGAAGCCCATGAAGAAGGGGGAGATGTGCTCTTTCAGAACGTATCTCTCCAGGATCTTCATGGCTTGACGCCCCCCCGGTTGGCCCGATTGAGCGATCCGGAGTTTCGGCCCGGCCCGGGGGGCGCGAGGGGCCTTTGGAGCGTCGCTCGGCCGGGGTCGTCTGCGCCTCCGCTCGGACCGAACCGCTCACATTCCGGCTGGGTCGGAACAGAAGGCGAAACCTGGTGTTTCAAGTATTGGGAAAGAATATCCATTCAAAGCTCCCGCAGTTTCGAGACTGCTTTAGTCTAGGAAATACCCGTACAGGACACAAGGCAGATACTGCCTTCATCATTGGTGCGGGCGTTGACCCGTTGGGGCTACGGTTGTTACGATTGCCGGGAGCCGCGCGCGATGCCGGCGGGCGCCGCCGGTTGTAGGTAGGTTGTGTAGACGAGCTTCGCCGGAATCCTTCCTTGCGAGGGCATCTGTTTATGTTCCCCATTGGGAAAAGGCCAGAATCCCACCTTCGCGTGCTCGCGCTGACCATGGCGGTCGCGGTCGCGTCCGTTTTCCTTTTCACACCTTTTTGTGCGTGGTCCGGGGGGGCGCCGGAGCTGTGGTTCGTGGGGCACGGGGCACGGCTCGTCGCGGGGATTGAGGCTGAGTCCGCCGGGCACGTAGGCCCGCCCGACACAGGGCCCGTGGGGCAGCCCGCCGCACTGATCGGATCATCTGTTGAGGAGCCGGCACGGGACCTCGCGCAGCCCGATGAGCCCGCGCAGCCCGATGAGCCCGAACAGCAGGAGGAGTCCGCGCAGCAGGAGCAGTCCGCGGGCCAAGAGGAGCCGGCCCCGCAGGAGGAGTCGCCTGCTCAGTCGGAGGGGGAGCCCGCCGGGCAGGAAGACGAGCCCGCCGAAGGAGCCGTGGACGGGCCTTCAAGCCGATCCGATGATCACACCTCTTTCATCGGGAGATCCTGGCTCTGGGAGTGGTCGGATCCGTACCGTCCCGAGACGCTTCTCATGTCAGGCGGAGAGGATTCCTTCTTGAGGGGGTTGGGAAGACTCAGGCCTCCGAAAAACACGACGAGCCAGCTCACCGTTGATCCGCGGTCCGGGTCGGTTCGGCAGATAGAGCTGTACCAGGGCAGGTTGGTCGGCCGGCCCATTCCGATGACTCTTAAGGATTACGCCCCCTATCTGACCAGGAGGAGTTGGCGCGACTCCTGGGTCTCGTCAAGCAAGAGGGGGCTTTCAAGAGAGGCCGGCGCCGGTATGTCGGCCGGCACTTTGAAGCTCGAGCTCCCGGTTGAGGTACCCAAGACCATCCAGAAAGTCATCGGGCGGGGTAAGCCCAACCTCAGGGTCAGCGGCAGCGAAAGCATAACCATAAGCGGAAGAAGCAGTTGGGAAGTGGGTCGCAAGGCCAATGAGGCGGGCGGGCAGTCGATATTCCCTCAGCTCAGCCTCAAACAAGAGCTGGCGGTCAATGTGTCCGGGGAGATCGGCGACAAGATCAACGTGGACATAGACCAGAACAGCAAGGAGAGCCTCGCCAACCGTATACGCATAAACTACCGGGGCTACGAGGACGAGATCATACAGACCCTCGACTTGGGCAACACAAACCTGTCACTCCCGGGAGCTCAATTCGTCAGCTATAACGGCAGACATCAGGGTCTATTCGGCGTCAAGACCAACGCCCGGCTGGGCGACGTTGATCTCACAGTGATCGCAAGCAAGCAGGAGGGACAGAGCGAGAGCAACCGGTTTGTGGGAAGCTCAACCGTGAGGACAAGCCGGATAAGCGACGTGAACTACGCCGCTAGGCAATTCTACTTCCTGGGAGATCCCCGGGAATGGCCCTTCGCGGTGGACCTGACGTCTTTGCAGGTCTTCAAGGACGACAGGAATGCTCTCAACAACCAGCAGGGTGATTTTCCCACCGTCCCGGCGAAGGGATATGTCTATGAAGCGGAGTATATGACCATAGCTACCCAACCGGGATCTCATCCCGACAGCGTCATTGTCCGGACGAGCCCGCTTCGGAAGACCGAGGATTTTCTGACCGGCGATTTCGACCGCCTGCTGCCCGGTACGGACTATGAGGTCCTCTATTTCTACGAGAACTGCCCCACCATAAAGCTCAATCGGGTGCTCGGCGAGGGAGAGATCCTGGCCGTTGCCTACTACGACTCGACCCTGGGTGCGGATGTCGGGAACACCGACGTCGCCGAGGGAGACACCCTGGAGTTGAGGCTCTTGAAAGCCTCTAAGCTCAACCTGGGTACGCTTGAGGATGGAACATATGACCCCAAGGCCAAGTTCTACCCGACGATCCGATATGAGATGAGGAACATCTACAATCTGGGGGCTCAGGATATTCTTCCCGACGGCTTCGATCTCACGATACTCCCAAAGAGCGGAACGATCTACGACGACGACCTGAACGGAGTCCCGTATGTTCGTCTCCTCGGGTTGGACCGACTGGATAGAAACGGGCTTTCTGCCTTCGACAAGGGGGGGACCGGCGCCGACGGTCAGCTGGACGTAGACCAAGGGTCGGTCTTTCTCGGGCTTGGTCTTCTGGTCTTTCCGGACCTGAGGCCTTTCGCCCCGGACGAGGTGGACACGCTCTTCTGGAGGCCGAGGTTCTTCCCCGAGGGCGTGCACAGGGGGCCGGATTCGGAGCTTCCTTACTACCCTCCGCTGACCGGCGAGGACGCCATTTCTGAGATATACGACAAGAAGAACATCCTCCAGGGGCAGGACACCCAGTATGAGATGAACGTTGAGTTCAGGTCCAGCCTCTACGGGGAGACTATTTTCCTCAAGGGCAATATCCTGGAAGGGTCGGAGACGGTCATTGCCAACGGCCAGCGGCTGGAAAAGGGCAGGGATTACACGATCGACTACGATACGGGGGCAGTGGATCTCATAAGCGACGTGGCAAGAGAAAGCGCCGCCGACATTACCATCGACTACTCGTTCAAGCCGCTTTTCGCGCTCGGGCAGAGAACATTGCTGGGATTCTCCACGAGCTACAGGCCCGTGGACGACCACGGCTTCGCGACGACGTGGATATATGAGAGCAAAGGAGCGACGGAGCGGAGACCGAAGCTCGGAGAAGAGCCATCGCTTACCGTGATAGGCGACGTGTCCGGATCCTTGAGCAGAAGGCCCGAGCTGCTCACAAGGTTGATTGACGGGCTGCCGCTGATCAGCACCGACTCTCCGTCTTCCATCAACATGAGCGGAGAGCTCGGCATGAGCTTCCCCAACCCCAATACCGAGAAGCACGCTTACATAGAGGACTTCGAGGGGAGCAGGGACGATTTCATGGTGGACCTCTCAAGGCTCAGGTGGTTCTACAGCAGCCTTCCGGTCACCGCGCCCCGGGACACGACGTACAAGGCGGAGTTGAGGTGGTACAACCCGCGGAAGGAGCGCAGGGTGAGGGCCGACGCGCTTCAGCCGGAGCTTACGAGCCTGGAGGGCGACGACTCGGTTGAGGCCTTCGAGGTGGATATCGCTCCCAGGGCCGGCCGGTCGGATTCCTGGGCGGGGATTACCCAAGCCGTTTCGAAGGACGGGGTCGATTTTTCGCGTAAGCAGTATCTGGAGATATGGGTCAACGACGCCTTCCAGGGTGAGAATGATGCGGCGCCCGTCTTCTACGGGGATACGTTCTACAACCCGGATTCCGCGAGGATCTACATCGACATGGGCACCATCAGCGAGGACGCCTATTGGAGCGTGAACAGCCCCCCCAACGGCCAGCCCGACACCGAAGATCAGAACGGCGACTTCCAGCTCGATGACTCAGAGTTTCTGCAGGAGGACACCGGCCTGGATGGGATATTCACCGACGATGAGGGGTCCTACGTTCCGGATGAAGACCAGACCGGCGCGGGAAGCCCCGAAGACCCTCACGGAGACGACTACGATCTGGATCCCGACCTCGACGATCGGGATTGGAGCAAGTTCCTCAAGATCAACGGGATTGAAGACAACGACAGGCTGGACACCGAGGACCTCAATAGAGACGGTCAGGTGGACTTGCTGTCGAACTCCTACTTTGAGTACTGCGTCAACCTCGCGGATTCCAAGTATCTTGACACGGTCGTGGAGGACGCCGGAGTGCGAACCGGGTGGCGGCGCTACAGGATTCCGGTGAAGGCCGGCGTGGACACGACCATCGGCTCGCCCAGCCTCGAGAGCATTCAGTACGTGAGGATCTGGTTCACGGGATTCAGCGTGAGATCCAGGATTCAGATCGCGAAGTTGGGATTCACGGGAAACCGCTGGGCCACCGAGGGAGTCTTCGATTCGACGGGGACCGCCTTGACTCAGGAGGAGTTGGAGGCGACCGGCGAGCAGTTCCTGGTCGGCGTCGTGAACAACAAGGACGACAAGAGCTTCTACGCGCCTCCCTTTGATCCCGGAGAGGACAACAACATCCCGCGGCGGGAGCAGTCCCTTCGCGTCACCTACCGCAACATCAAGCCCGGGCATGAAGGGCGCGCCTTCAGGGCCTTTGATCCGGCCCAAGACTACACTCTTTATCGCGAGTTGAGGTTCTACGTGTGGGGGGAGCGCGACGATCCGGACGTCCGGTTTTTCACTAGATTGGGCGATGAGAAGAACTACTACGAGATTGAGACGCCCATGAAGTCCGGCTGGCGGCAGATAGACGTCGAGCTGCAGGACCTGACCTATCTCAAGAACCCGGACGTGCCCGACTCGGCCATAGTCGGGGATAGAACCTATCGAGTCGTCGGCAACCCCCGATTCACTCAGGTCAGAAGGATCATGATGGGGATCGTCAACGTGGGGGATTTTTCAACCGACGGAGAGTTGTATTTCAACGACATAAGGTTGAGTGAGGTCAGGAAGGACATAGGAGTGGCGAGCAGGTTCAACGTTCAGGCCTCCCTGGCCGACTTCATGAATCTCTCCGGCAGCTACGAAGGGCAGGACGAGGACTTTCTTGGCATAGGAACGAACAAGGGGTCCGGCATCGACAGGAAGAGGGTGAGCGTGGGGGGGAAGCTCAACGCCCACACGCTCATGACCCCGCTGCGCCTTACTCTGCCCATATCCTTCAACTTCAGCCAGAACACGAGCGTGCCCAAGTTCAGAACCGGAGACGACCGAGAGCTGACGGAGGGCGAGATAGGCGATGAGCGCTCGATATCGAAGAGCACCGGCCTGAGCGCCGACCTGGCGCGTTCTCCCTCCAGGAATCCGTGGCTCAGATACTCCATCGACGCGATGAGGGCCAACGTGCAGTGGAGGAAGAGCCGGAATGTGACCCCGGTCCGGGCGGACACGACCGAAGTCGTGAGCACGAGGCTCCGATACGACGTCTCTCCGCCCCAGAAGCCGGTTCCGGTTCTGCCCGGGTTGAGCCTCAACTTCCTGCCGTCCAATCTGTCCCTTTCGTTCGGCACGACCAGCGAGACCAGGACTTCCTACGACAAGGAAGCCGGCTATCGCACCAAGGACGTCACGACCAAACCCGCGACGATGCAGTTGGACACCGGTTACCGGCCGGCGCCCTCGCTGACCTTCAACTTCGGCCTCACCAGCCAGCGTGATCTCATGAGGAAGAACCCTTTGGAGTTCCTCGGAGGGCTGAACATCGGCACGGAGGTGACCAGGAAGGAGAGCATCCGCACTAATCTCAGCCCGAGGCTGTTCTGGTGGATGGGCAATCCTTCTCTCAACTATAGCGGGTCATATAATGAGAACCACAACCCGGGCCTGACGACGGAGCAGGACAGGGAGGCCGGTGAGACAAGGCGAAACGTGACCAACTCGAGAAGTCTGAGGTCATCTCTCAATTTGCCCCTAGGACGCTACATGGACTTGCTGGGCGGTGCGGGCAGTGATACCTCTTCCGCCGCTTCACCGCTGACATGGGTGAGGACTTTCTTCGGCGCGGTGGGGCAGTTCGGCCAGGTCACGCTTTCGCGGACCGTTACGGACCGCAGCACGTACAATGGGATCTATGGGGTTCCTGACTTGCGATACAAACTGGGGCTGAGCAGGGATCTGGGACGAGAGAGCAGACCCGCCCCGAGCGGGTCGGAGAGAAAATCCACCGCGGTCAGGACCGAGGCCAGAACCGACGGCACTTTGTTCAAGGACTACAGGGTTTCCATTGCGTATCAGCGCGACGAGTCGGACGATGAGAATACGGCCGGCAGCACCACGGACGAGTCGGTGTCGTGGCCGGACGTGAAGGTGGATATCTCGTCCCTGGAGAAGAAGCTCGGACTGGGGGGGCGGCTGGACAGGCTGTCCGCGCAAGTCGCCTACGCGGCCAGGAGGACAGAGAACTCGTTGCAGGGCGGGCGGCAGACGAGCATCGGCGAGAGCAAGGATTGGCGGCCTTTGGTGTCGCTGAACGCGACATGGGCCGGCGGGCTTACCACTAACTTCAGCTCCAACCGAAAGAGCGAAGTGCGCACTACGAAGAGCGCGGGGGTCGGGCAGACGCGGAACCTCACCAACAGCAGCTACAGCTTCAACCTCCAAAAGATCATCAAAGGGGGAGAGGGGGTGACGCTCCCGTTTGGAGGAGGGGGCCGCAGCTTCCAGAAGACGATCAATATAAACTTCAACCTGCTCTACACGAGAAGCTCGTCTTCGAGGGTTCTCGCAACCGGCAGGGAGATTGTCGACGCGGACAACGACAAGTTCAGGGCGACAACCAGGGCCACCTACAATTTCAGCAGCAACATGGTGGGCACGCTCGAGTTGGGATTCGACCAGAGTCGGAACAAGAAAGTGGGGAGGACGGTAAGGGGCATCGAGGTCAGCGCTTCCGCGAGGCTCAGGTTCTAGAGCGGCCGGCCGGGGCCGGCGAAGGATCTTTCACCCTCCCTCCGCCGGCTCAGTCAGCTGACCGCCGCTTCGCGGCGGTGGATCTCGGCTGCCTGTCGCGGAAGGGGCGTCAGAGCCCTTAGGCGAGCGCCTGGTCGGAGGAATCCCCGTCGGGCGGCGCTTTTAGGCGCCTGCCGGGAGCCCGGCTTTTTCCCCTTGCGTCGCGGGGGCGCCCTGCAGTAGAGTGATTGACGAGTGGGCCAGCCAACCCACTCATTCGTTTTAGGGGGCGGCGCCTCCAGGGAGGTCTTTATTCGGATGGGAAGACGGTTCTTGGCCCTGGTTGAGGAGCTTGCCCGAAGGGCGGTCGCCGATTCCGGGTTCGAGCTGGTGGATCTTGAATACAGCCCGGCGCGCGGCAATTCGGTCCTGCGGCTCTTCATAGACAAGGAAGGCGGTATCACTCTGGATGACTGCGCCAAGGTGAGCCGCGCGGTCGGGGACGCTCTCGAGACGGAGGATCCCATGCCGGGCAGCTATAGGCTGGAGGTCTCCTCGCCCGGCGTGAATAGGGCGCTCAGGAGCGAGCGAGATTTCGCGAGGTACAAAGGTGAGCCCGCTCGAGTCGTGCTCAGGAGGCCCGTTCGCGGACAGAGGACGGTCAGCGGGACCATAAAGTGGTGCGAGGACGGAGTCGTTATGTTGAAGTCCTCCTCGGCCGAAGATTTCAGGGTTGAGCTGGATGACATCGCCAGGGCCATGCTGGACGTGGATCCCTGGGAGCGCGCGAAGAGTAAGGGGAAGAAGAAACATGCCGGCTAACTATGAGCTTCTGGATGCCTTTGGGCAGATAATGAGGGAGAAGAGCGTCGACAAGGCCATTTTGATCGAGACGCTTGAAGCCGGCTTGGTATCGGCCGCCCGGAGGAAGTTCGGCCCAGCCTGCGAAGTCGAGGTCAAGTTCGACGAGGAAAGCGGAACGCTCAAGATGGCTCTTCTTAAGAACGTGGTTGAGCAAGTGAACGATGAGGCTTGCGAGATCGGATTGGAGGACGCCAAGGCTGTCAGCAAGAAGGCCGAGATCGGATCCACGGTCGCCATACCGCTTTCCGTCGCCGAGTTCGGCAGGAACGCCATCCAGGCCGCGAAGCAGGTGTTGATACAAAGAGTGCGCGAGGCGGAGCGTGAGAAAGTCTACGAGATATTCCACGGTAAGATCGGGACGCTTGTGACGGGCACGGTGCAGCAAGCCGACCGGGGAAACGTCATCCTGAAACTGGAGAGGTCCGAGGCCATCCTTCCCAACAAGGAACTGATGCGCCGGGATAGGTATCGCCAGGGGGATCACGTGAGGGCCGTCGTAGTCTCCGTGGACAAGTCGGCCAAAGGCCCCCAGGTCATGCTCTCGCGGACGAGGTCGGAATTCGTGCAGAGGTTGTTCGAGGGAGAAGTCCCGGAGATCGCAGAAGGCATAGTGGAGATAAAGGGGATAGCCCGAGAGGCGGGCGCCCGGTCGAAGGTCTCCGTCAGCTCAAATGACGACAAGGTCGACGCCGTTGGCGCGTGCGTCGGGATAAAAGGCACGAGGGTGCAGTCTATTGTGAGGGAGCTGGGCGGCGAGAGGATCGACGTGATCTCCTGGAGCTCGGACGCCACGATACTTGTTTCGCGCTCTTTGAGCCCCGCCAAGGTGAGCCGCGTAATCTCGGATGAGAAAGCGGGCAAGCTCACCGTAGTCGTTTCGGACGACCAGCTTTCGCTGGCCATCGGCAAGGGAGGACAGAACGCCAGGCTTGCCGCGAAGCTCGTGGGCTGGAAGATCGATCTCGTGAGCCAGGAAGAGATGGAGGCCCGCGATCTCATAGATCAGGCCACCAGGATAGACATAGAGAAGATGGAAGGGGTGGGGCCCAAGTTGGGTGAGAAGCTCGTCAAAGCGGGCGTGGAGACCGTTGAAGATCTTCACAAGATGTCGTTGGAAGACCTGCTTGAAGTCCCCGGAGTAGGGAAGATCACGGCCGAGAAGTTGAAAGAGATGGCCAAGATCACCTACGAAGAAGTAAGGAAGGCGGCCGAGGAGGCCCGCGCGGAGGCCGAGCGGGTGGCGCTGGAAGAAGAGCGGAAGGCGCTTGAGGAAGAGCGGGTGGCTCTCGAAGAAAAAAAGAAGCTGCTTGAGGAGGAAGAAGAGGCGGAAGGGGAAGAGGAGAACAAGGCGGCCCTTGGTGTGGCGGCGGGAGTCGAGGAGGCCGCGGAAGACGCCGCCGCGGAGGCCGATGACGGCACAGCGGAGCCAAGCGCCGCCGCCGAGCGGTCCGACGACGAGGCCGAGGGGGAAGAGCTTCAATCAGCCGCCGCGGGTGAGACGGGTGAGGGCGCCCGGCCGGACCGTGACGCCTCAGAGGAACGCGAAGAAAAGGGGGCCTCAGGCCCCGGGGTCGAGTCGGACGAGGCTGCCGCCATTGAAGAAGGAGAGGACGCGGCGGCGACCGGCGGCGACGCCGGGGAAGAGAAAAGAACCGGCACGGCCGGGGCGTCGGAATCCGCTTCCGGAGAGCCCGGTGAAGCGGAGGATGAAGCGGGGGCGAGTGAGGAGACCGGAGACCCCGATGAGGCCGAGTCCCAAGGTGAAACCGAGGACACGGAGAAGGCTGATAAGACGTGACGGAACGAGGTTTCGATGACAGGGTGTTGATTCCGACGAAGCTGCTTTCTCATGGTGTTTCCGCAGATCGGCGGGGGTGGTTTTCTTGAAAAAAGTGCGCGTTTACGAAGCTGCCAGAGAGTTTAAGATATCCAGCGAGGCTCTGCTTGAGATGGTCCGGTCCTTGGGGATACCGGTCAAGAGCCACATGAGCTCGATTCCCGAGGACGTTGTCGAGAAGATCCGAGACAAGATACAGAAGGAAAAGGAGGCCGTCAAGCAGGAGTACGCCGCAAAGCGTAAGCGCGAGGCCAAGGCAAAGCCCCAGAAAAAGAAAAAGAAAGAAAGCGCCTTCCGGCCGGCGATGGAGGTGAAGGCCAAACCGGCCCCGAGACCCGTCAAGAAGAAGAGAACCGTGGATCAGTCCCTCGTCAAGGAAAGCGTCAGAAAAACGCTGGCCACACTCGAGGGAGTTCGTAAGACAAGAAGGAAACGCCGCCGGGCTGAGGAAGGAGAGGAGGCCGCGGAAGAAGAGAAGCTTCTCCGCGTGCACGAATTCATTACGGTCGGTGAGTTGGCTTCCCGAATGGGGGTGAAGCCTCAAGACGTGCTGACGACCTGCCTCAAGCTCGGGGTTATGGCCAATATCAATACCAGGCTCGACAAGGACAGTATCGTCACGGTGGCCGACGAGTTCGGTTTTGACGTTGAGTTCGTGTCGGAATACGGGGCCGAGGATCTCGAGGCCGAAGAGCCCGTTGAAGAGAACCTGACCCCCAGGGCGCCGGTGGTCACGATCATGGGGCACGTGGACCACGGCAAGACCTCATTGCTGGATTACATAAGAAGAAGCAACATAATAGGCACCGAGCGGGGGGGCATCACCCAGCACATCGGAGCTTACTCGGTGGAACTGCCGGGCGGGCGGGTCGCCTTTCTCGACACGCCCGGCCACGAAGCGTTCACGGCCATGAGGGCCAGGGGAGCCCAGGTAACGGACATTGTCGTATTGGTGGTCGCGGCAGACGACCGCGTGATGCCTCAGACAATGGAGGCGGTCGATCACGCCAGGGCGGCGGAGGTGCCTATCCTTGTGGCGATCAACAAGGTCGATCTCCCGGACGCGGATCCGGAGCTGGTGAAACAGGACTTGTCCAAGGTCGGCCTCGTGGTCGAAGAATGGGGCGGCAAGACGGTCTGCGTTGAGATATCGGCCAAGACGGGGGCGGGCGTCGACAAGCTTCTGGAGATGATACTGCTTCTCGCGGAGATGATGGAGCTCAAGGCCGACCGCACAAGGCAGGCTCGGGGAGTCGTCATAGAGTCGAAAATGGAGGTGGGCAGAGGCGTCGTAGGAACGGTTCTCGTGCAGGACGGGGTTCTCAAGGTGGGCGATCCGTTCGTAAGCAGCGCCTATAGCGGCAGGGTAAGGGCCATGTACGACGAGCGCGGGCGCAAGGTGACCCAGGCCACGCCTTCGACTCCCGTGGAGGTACTGGGATGGTCCGGGACGCCCCAGGCGGGCGACACTTTCCTGGTGACAAGAGACGAGAGGGAGGCGAGGGACATAGGCCTCAAGCGCCGGCAGCTCCTGCGTGAGCAACAGATGCGCGGGGCTAGGACAATGACACTTGCCGATCTCCAAGAACAGATAAAGCAGGGAGAGGTCAGTCAGCTCAATCTGGTCGTGAAGGCGGATGTCGACGGTTCCCTGGAAGCCATAAGCGATTCTCTTTCGAAGTTGAGCACGGATGAGGTCAAGACGGAGATAATCCGAAAGGGAGTCGGAGCCGTCAACGAGGGCGACGTTCTCCTGGCCTCTGCTTCGGGCGCCGTAATCCTGGCCTTCAATGTCAAAGCGGATCCAAAGGCGAGAGAAGTTGCGATGCACGAGGCCGTGGACATCAGGCTGTACAACGTGATCTACAACCTGGTGGATGACGTCAAGAAGGCCCTGAGCGGACTGCTGAAGCCGGACTTGCGGGAGGTGGTTACGGGAACGGCGGAAGTCAGAAGGGTGTTCCACTTGTCCAGGGCCGGAACCGTGGCCGGCTCGTACGTCATATCCGGTCACATATCGAGGAACTCCCGTGCCAGGATCAAGCGGGACGGTGAGGTCGTTTTCGAAGGACGCATCGGATCGCTTAAAAGACTCAAGGACGACGTGAAGGAAGTCGCGACCGGTTTCGACTGCGGCATAGGGATCGAGGGATTCGAAGACGTCAAGGAAAACGACATAATCGAAGCTTACGCCGTGGAAGAGGTGGCCAGGACCCTGGAGTGACGCCGGCCGGGTCGCGCTTCGCGGCTTGAGGCTTTGAAGCGCGCGCTGTGACGTCGGCGGGCCGGTTTTCACGTCGGGATCGCGGTGCGCCCCGCGAGCGGGACTATCCGCACGCGCATCGGTCGGAGACCATAAGAAACCCGGAGTGAGATCTGTGGTTGTGGGCGTCGCGACTATCATTGTGCATCTGCCGGCCGTGGGTTCTCTCAAAGGCAAGAGGTCGGTGCTGAACAGCGTAAAGGGCAGGGTGCGCAGCAGGTTCAACGCCTCTATAGCCGAGGTCGAGGACATGGATCTGTGGCAGAAGGCCGTATTGGGGGTGGCGGTTGTGAGCAACGACAAACGCCACGCAAGCGGCGCTCTTGAGAGAATCCGCGCCCTGATTGAGAGTGAGAGCAGACTGGATATATTGGACTATTCGATCCGGATGGAATGAGGGATTACGCGACATGGCCGGTCCGCCTTCACCGAGGCAGCAGAAAGTGGGCGATCTCCTACGCGCGGAGATCAGCGAGATCCTGCGCATGAGAATGCGTGACCCAAGGGTGGGTTTCGTAACCGTGACGGATGTGACGGTCACCAGGGATCTCAGGCACGCCTCCGTATTCGTGAGCGTATTGGGCGAGGAGGAAAAGCGGCCGGCTGTCCTCGGTGTCTTGAAGAACGCCGCCGGGTTTGTGCGAAGCGAGCTTGGGCAAAGGGTTGAGCTCAAGCACATCCCCGAGCTTCAATTCAAGATGGATACGTCCGCGGAGTACGGCATCCGGATTTCTTCCGTGCTGAAGAAGATAATAGATGAGCCGCCGGACGACGGTTCTTGACGTTCTTCCCCTCCGGTGATTCGCATTCCATCAGGTCGGGATTCACGGATGAACGCCAGATCAAAAGGACCCGGTCTTCCATCCGGAGGAGGGGTGGTCCTGGTGGACAAGCCGAAGGGGCCCACGTCTCACGACGCCGTGCTGGCTATTCGCGGGCTGCTTGGGGGCGTCGGGGTAGGTCACACCGGTACGCTTGATCCGATGGCGACGGGCCTTTTGGTGATGTGCGTAGGGGCCGCTACGAAGTTGTCGGTCTTTCTCTCGAGGAGGGAGAAGGAGTACACGGGGACCATAACCTTCGGGACCGTTACGGACAGCCTCGACGCGACCGGTGATGTGGTCGAGTCAAGGCCGGTGCCTACCCCCCTTGACCGGGAAGCGCTCACCCGGGCCATGCGGTCCATGGTGGGAGAGTTGACGCAGGTCCCTCCCATGACGTCCGCCGTCAAGGTGGGGGGGCGGAGGCTGCACAAGCTCGCCCGCAGGGGCGTTGAGGTAGAGCGAAAGCCCCGGGTGGTTCGCGTGACATCGTTCGATTTGCTCGGGACCGAGGATGAGAAGGCGCATTTTAGGGTGGTTTGCTCCACCGGAACCTATGTGAGATGTCTTGCCTCCGATCTCGGCGGGGCTCTGGGCTGGGGCGCTCACCTGAGCGAGCTGAGACGCACCAGGGTGGGTCGGTTCGTCGTCGGCGACGCGCTGCCCTTGAGCGACGCCGCGCGTTTGAATCCGGAGGAATTGGTCGAGAAGTGCCTTATTCCCGCGGCCCGGGCGGTTGATTTTCTGCCGTCGGTCGTCCTCGACGGCGATGGGATCAGATCCCTTTCCAACGGAGGCTCGGTGTCGGGGGCGGCGATCTTGAAATGGGACGTTCTCAAAGGCGGTGAACCGTTGAGGGTGTTGGACGAAGCGGGCACCCTCAAGGCGGTAGGGACTTCAAAGGGGCGTGAGAGCGACGGCAAGCCGGCTTCTGTAAGCCCCGTCAGGGTCTTAGTGGACTGAAGTACTCGGATTTGTAACCCGGCTCGGTGAGGCAAGCGGCCGGGAACCGGGCCGGACGGGAGAGCCGTGGGTTTTGAGACCCCGTGCCCGGGAAGCCGGAGGGCACCTGACTGGCCGAAGTACATGGAGGGCTGTGCGTGGATCGGTTTGCGGTGACCGTGGGTGTCTTTGACGGGGTACACCGGGGACACCATGCGATTCTGGACCTTCTTCGGGCGGAGGCTGAGCGCCTGAATCTCAAGACGGCCGTAGTCAGCTTCGATCCGCATCCCGACCTGGTGTTGGGCAAGGCAGAGCCGGTATGGCTCCTTACGACGGTCGAGGAACGGAAGGCCCTTCTCGGCGCGTCCGGAGTCGACGAGGTCCGAATCCTCAACTTCGACGCGGACCTTCGTCAGACCCCTCCCGAGGCGTTTGTACGGCGGATCCTGGTCGAGGAGATGGGGTGCCGCGTATTGGTCGTAGGGCCGGGCTTTTCGCTCGGCAAGGGTCGAGCGGGGACCGCGAAAGTGCTCCGCGGGCTGGGCGAGGAGCTTGGCTTCGACTTCAAACAGGCCGAACCGGTCTCGGTTCGGGGGAGACAGATCAGCAGCACTTGGATAAGGGAAGTCGTGGGCAGGGGCGAGGTAGAGCTGGCCGCCGAGCTTCTGGGCAGGCCGTACAGCCTCGCCGGGCTGGTGACAACCGGCTCGGGAAGGGGCACGGGGCTGGGCTATCCTACTGCAAATCTTGAGCTTCCGGCCATCAAACTGCCTCCCAAGCCCGGCGTCTACGCGGGGTCCGTCCGGATCGACGGGGCCGAGAGGCCCGCGGCGGTGAATGTGGGCGTCCGTCCCACCTTCTTCGATGACCCGGGTAAGGGCTTGATAGTCGAGGCCTTTATCCTGGATTTCGAGGCGGACGTCACCGGTGAGGAGATAGAAATAGACATGCTGGAGCGCCTCAGGGACGAGAAGCGATTCAGCGGCAAGGAAGAGCTGATTAGGCAGATAGCCAAAGACGTGGAGCGGGTGCGGCGGATCATGGAGGCGAGGACCGCCGCTCGCCGGGCCGATGGTTAGGGAATAGACTTCGAAAGCCATGTGACGCCCCGTCTGAGCATCGTGCGGGATTTCGCTTTACCGGTCGGTCGCTTGGTGTTATCTTGTCTTGGATAGTCAGCGATTGAAGAGAATAGATCGGCGGGTCTCGGTACATAGCCGGGCCGGGTTTTGGAGGAACGATGGCTCTTACGAAAGAGACGAAGCAGGAGATCATAAAGCAATTCAAGCTACACGATGCCGACTCGGGATCGCCCGAGGTTCAGATCGCGCTTCTGACCGAGGAAATCAAGCTGCTTACCGAGCACTTCAAGATCCACAAGACGGATCATCACTCCCGCAGAGGTCTTCTAAGGAAAGTCGGACAAAGACGGAAGCTTCTCGACTACCTCAGAGACACCAAGATCGATCGCTACAAGACAGTGTTGAAGGAATTGGGGCTCAGAAGGTAGTCACGCCGTCCCGTTGTGATTTGCCTGCGACAGCCATAACGAAGTTGGAGGAGATTTAGTATGTCTGCTATTGTGTCCTGTGATGTCGGGGGGAGGACGCTTTCGATCGAAAGCGGTGCGGTGGCCAAGCAAGCGGATGGAGCCGCATGGGTGCGCTACGGCGACACCGTGGTGCTGGTGACCGCCGTGGCCAGCAGGGAGGAGAGCGATAAGGACTTCTTCCCTCTGTTGGTTGATTACAGAGAGAAGTCCTACGCCGCCGGCCGAATTCCCGGCGGTTTTTTCAAGCGCGAGGGTCGGCCTACTGAGAAGGAGACCATCAGCGCCAGAATGATGGATCGCCCGATACGGCCGCTTTTTCCCGACGGCTTCAAAGCGGAGGTCCAGATAGTAGCCACCGTTCTCTCGTCGGACCAAGAAAACGACTCGGACGTTCTGGGTGTGATCGGAGAGAGCGCCGCTCTCTGCGTCTCAGACATCCCCTTTCCGGAACCGGTCTCGGCGGTGAGAGTCGGTCGGATCGAGGGCGAGCTGAAGGTGAACCCCACCTTCTCCGAGCTGGACGATAGTGACATGGACATAGTCGTCGTCGGAACCTCGTCAAACATAGTGATGGTTGAGGGAAGCTGCAAGGAGGTCCCCGACAAAGACCTGATTGAAACGCTCAAGTTCGCCCATGAGCACATAAAGGCCATCAATGAGATCCAAAACGACCTCGCAAGGCAAATCGGAAAGGCGAAGCGGGAGTTCAATCCGCCCCCGGACATCTCTGAAATCAAGGGCGAGGTTCGTTCCGCGTTCTTCTCCGACATCTCCTCGGCGATCACGATTCCGGATAAGCTGAAGCGCCAGGAAGAGATGGAAGGCGTCTACCGCCGGGCCGTTGAGCGGCTGGCCGAGAAGTTCCCGGAATCCGAAGGCTCGATCAAAGCTGCCTTGGAAGACATTGAAAAGGAGGAGCTGCGGAGGTTGATCCTGGAGGAAGGCCGGCGGGCCGACGGAAGAGGCCTCGACGACATCAGAACGATAACGTGTCAAGTCGGTGTACTTCCCCGTACCCACGGGTCGGCTCTCTTTACCAGAGGTCAAACACAGAGTCTCGCCGTCACGACGATGGGCACATCGCGTGATGAACAGCGAGTGGAGGAGCTGGAAGGTGAAACCTGGAAGAGCTACATGCTCCACTACAACTTCCCTCCATTCAGCGTGGGAGAGGTGAGGCCCGTTAGAGGTCCGGGCCGTCGCGAGATCGGCCACGGGGTGCTCGCGGAGAGGGCTATAGCGCCCGTCATCCCATCCGACGAGGCGTTCCCCTACACCCTGCGGATCGTGTCGGACATCCTCGAGTCGAACGGCTCCTCTTCGATGGCCACCGTGTGCGGCGGAAGTCTCTCCCTGATGGACGCGGGCGTTCCCATCAAGGCGCCCGTCGCGGGGATAGCCATGGGACTCGTGAAAGAGGGGGACAAGGTATCCATATTGACCGACATACTCGGCATCGAGGATCACCTGGGCGACATGGATTTCAAGGTGACGGGCACGAGGACCGGCGTGACCGCCTGGCAGATGGACGTCAAGATCGCCGGAATCACATTGGAAGTGATGGCGGAGGCGCTTGAGAAGGCCAGGAAGGGCAGGCTCCATATACTCGACGCCATGGAGGGGACAATCAGCAAGCCGCGGTCCGAGATATCGCCCTACGCTCCGCGGGTTCTCGTTCTCCAGATAGACCCCGATAAGATCAGGGACGTCATAGGGCCCGGCGGAAGGGTGATCAAGAAGATCACCGAGGAGACCGGGGCTCAAATAGACATAGACGACACCGGCGAGGTGAAGATTTCTTCCATCACGGCCTCCGGAGGCGACAGGGCCGCGAAAATGGTCAGGGACCTCACGGAAGATCCCGAAGTGGGCAAGGTGTACGAAGGCAAGGTCCAGAAGATAGTCAACTTCGGAGCTTTTGTCGAAATCCTTCCCAACAGAGACGGCCTGCTTCATATATCCGAACTGGACAACAGAAGGGTGGCCAGGGTCGAGGACGTGGTCAAGGAAGGGGACATGGTGCTGGTCAAGGTCATCGGCGTTGACAGGGAGGGCAAGATAAAGCTCAGCCGGAAGGCCGCGCTCACCGCGGAGACGAAATCACGGAGTTGATCGTAGGCCTTTCCGTAGAGAGACGGCGGTTGAGACTGGAAGGGAACCCGGCTAATGGGAGAGACCGGCTTTCGTAAAGAGGTTCTCCCCAACGGGATGGTCGTGGTCGGCGAGCAAGTCGACCACGTTCGTTCTTTTGGGGTGGGCGTTTGGGTGAAGAACGGCGTTCGCGATGAGAACGACGCGAACGGGGGCATTTCTCACTTCATAGAGCACATGCTCTTTCGGGGAACCGAGCGCAGAACCGCGCCGGAGATCGCGGGTAGCTTGGAATCGCTCGGCGGTCATTTGGACGCCTTCACGGAGCGCGAGTGCACCTGCTACTACGCCAGGGCGATGGACGAACATCTCGAGGCTGCGCTGGACGTCATCTCGGACATAGTATGCCACTCCGTGTTTGATCCGCTGCAAATCGAGCGGGAGAAGCGGGTCGTCACCGAGGAGATCATGAACCTCGAAGACACCCCCGACGAGTTGATCCACGACGTTGTGGCTTCGGTCGTCTGGAAGGGGCACCCCCTTGGCGCGTCGATACTCGGCAGTCTGCGGACGGTCTCCGGTTTCGGGCGGGAGCAGATCAAGAACGCCTTCAGGTCCGCGTACGTGCCGTCCAACATTGTGGTGTCGGCGGCGGGCAACTTCGACTTCGACGGGCTGGTCGAGCTGGTCGGTTCCTCATTCGATCTGCCCGAGGGGGCGGCCGTCGAAAGGGCGGACGATTTCCCGGCTTACGAACCCCGGGTGGAAGTGATTGAGAAGCCCCTTGCTCAACAGTACCTATGTCTGTGTGGCAGGGGACTTGGTTATGAAGACCCCGCCCGGTACGATCTGCGCCTTCTCAACAGCGTGCTGGGCGAAGGCATGAGCTCGAGGCTCTTCCAGCGTGTGAGGGATCAGGCGGGTCTCGCGTATTCCGTATACAGCTATGCGGAATCGTACGGCAAGACAGGTCTCTTCTGTGTCTTTATGGGAGTCAGTCCCGATAAGGGCGCCGCGTGTCTCGAGATGGTTCACGAAGAGCTCGCGGGGCTGGCGTCACGGGGAATAACCCGGGATGAGCTTGACTCGGCCAAGGCGCAGCTAAAGGGCGGGCTGATGCTCAGCCTCGAGAGCATGAGCGCCCGGATGAGTCGCATCGCGCGAGGCGAGATATACTACGGTAGGAACCTCCCTCTCGACGAGATAATCCGCAGAGTAGACTCCTGTACGGTAGATAGCGTCACCGAGGTGGCCGGCCGGATCGGTCTGGGCGACGGGAAGCTGTCGCTGGTAGCCATGGGCCCCGCCGCCGCGAAGGACCTCGGCGCGTAGGCGGTGCCGGCGAAAGATCTTCCCAGCTCCCTGCACCCCGTCAGTCAGCTAACCGCGGCTTCGCCGCAGCGGATCTTCCTTCGCTCCTGCGGTGCGTCCGAAGGTGTTTCTTGGGCTCCCGCGCCCGCTTCGCGGAGCTAACCTTCGCTTCGCGAAGGTGGATCTCCGCTCGCTCCTGCGCAAGGGGGCCTTACGAAACATCCTTCGTCCGCGTTGAGGTTCCCAGAGGATTGCGGGGCTCTTTCCCGGAGGCCGGTTAATCCGCGCTTGGTGAGCCGGCGCGGACGTAGCGTGTGGGATCGGTCAAGACTTTTCTTGGTCTTTTTGATGCGTCTTTCGTTTTTTTTCTTTCGCCCGTCTTCGACCGACGTTTTTGGGAAATCTCGCCTGCAGTTCGGGTGAGCCCACCCAGGCCCGTACGGGCGCGGGTTGGCGGTTCTGTCGGGTCGAGATTAAGCCCGCGGAACACCTCTTGGCTCGGTGTGCGCGAACCGGCGCAAAACCCGCGGTTTTCGCTGCCGTGGTTGCGTTCTCACGTCCCGGATCTCATCTTGAAAGCAGCCTCACCGGCGCCAAGAGCCCCCGCCCGGGTTGACCTGCACGGATTCACGTGGTATAATATATCCGTGGTCAATGGGGGGACCACTGCGGTAAGCCACACATTATAGTTCACTGTGCGTGCACCTCGATTTGTCCGGATTGCCCGAAGAGCGGGCGGCGAGTTCTACCTTTCAAAGAGCCCAGCGAGCGAGCATAGGGTGGACGGCTGAGCCTATCCGCCGGAGTAGGGACGGAGCCATGACATGCCTTTGTCGGGCGGCTCGGTTCTTTGGCCTTCTTCAAGGAGGAGTTGTACTATGTTGTACCGCAACCGTGGGTCCTTTGCCGGGGCCGCTCTGCTTGTTTTCGTGATGCTTGCCGTTTTTGGGTTCTACACGGAAGCGGCGGCGCAGAGCGACTGTGACGAAACAAGAGAGCTGGGTAAGTTCACTCTTACGCTCGACGGCGTTTCCTACGACGTTCCCTCGGGAACTTCCACGTGGAATTACACACTGGACTGGGTTGAAGATACGGATCCTCCGATCTATCCCGTTCACGTGACCATCGGCGTATGTAACGAGATTACGAGCTCCGATTTCCTAGGCGCTTCACCGCCGGGTGCTACCTTCGGGTTTGACGCGGCCTCAGGAGTCTATGGCGTCAAGTGGGACCCCTTGTCCGGTCCGCCTCCAAGACAGCTCAGCTTCACACTGCGCGGGTTCTATGGTGTGACCTCAACGGAGTTCTCGGTGGGCGAAGGGGAGGAAAACGACAGGTCCACGATTTGCGGCGTATCATGCACCGAAATCTGCGTCGTGGAGATAACCTGTCCTCCGGACGTGACCGTCGAGTGCTCCGAGGGCACCGATCCTTCCGTAACGGGCAGCGCGAGCGCAATAGGGTCATGTCCTCCCTTCAACATCACGTACACTGATGAGACAATTCCCGGAAACTGCGCCGGCGAGTACGTGGTCGTGAGGACCTGGACCGCCACCGACGCCTCCGGAACGACGGATACCTGCGAACAGGTGATAACCGTCTTCGACGAGTCTCCGCCCCGGATGACCTGTCCTGAGGATCTGACTCTGGAGTGCCTGGAAAAAGTGCCGGCGCCGTCCCCGGATGACGTGCAGGCCTCCGACGCCTGCGGAGGCGTCACGGTCACCCACATGGGCGATGAGACTCTGGGCGAAAGCTGCTCCATTGAGATAAGGCGCACCTACCGGGCCACCGACGAGTGCGGCAACTTCGTCGAGTGCGTTCAGCATATATATGTGGAAGACACGACCGCGCCGGTTATCACCTGTCCGCAGAGGATGCAGGTGGCCTGCATCGGAGAGGTGCCGGAGCCTTCACCCGAGACCGTCGAGGCCGAAGACAATTGCGACGGCCCGGTGACGGTGATCCACGTTGGAGACGAGGTAGAGGGCGAGACGTGCCCGAAGACGATAACTCGCACCTACCGCGCGACCGACCAGTGCGGCAACTCATCCGAGTGCGAGCAGATCATAAGGGTGACGGACGAGAAGGCGCCGGATATCACGAGCTGTCCCGAGACCATTAGTGTCCAGTGCGTGGAGGACATACCCGATCCCGACCCCGATCTCGTAAAGGCCAAGGACAACTGCCCCAACGTCTTGGTGAGACACGTCGAGGATATCTACGAGGGCGCCTGTCCCACCACGGTGACGCGTGTCTATGAGGCGGTGGATGAATGCGGAAACGTCGCCGAGTGCGTTCAGACCATAATAGTCGATGACACAACGCCGCCCGTGGTGGAGTGCCCGCCGGGTCTGGAGGTACAGTGCCGAGGAGACGTGCCAGAGCCGAATCCGGGCGCTATAGTCGCGAGCGACAACTGCGGGAGCGTTACCGTCAATCACTCAGGCGACGTGAGTGACGGGAACAGCTGCCCTGAGACCATAACCCGCACGTACACGGCCGTCGACGAGTGCGGCAATGAGACCGTATGCACGCAGCTGATAACGGTGGACGATACGACGGCGCCGGTCATAGAGTGTCCGGCCGACCTGGTGATTGAGTGCGGGCAGGAAGGGGACTACGGTAAGGCCACCGCTACGGACAACTGCGGGACGGTGGCGGATCTGAGCTACTCGGACGAGGAGCTGCCCGGCCAGTGCGCGCTCGACCGGATAATCCTCCGCACCTGGACCGCGACGGACCCGTGCGGCAACAGCGCCTCGTGCGTGCAGACGATAACGATCGAAGACTCGACGCCGCCCGTGATCACCTGCCCCGAGGACTTGACGCTCGAGTGTGATGAGCTGGGGGAAGTCGTTGACTTCGGAGAGGCGACCGCTACTGATGTGTGCGATCCCGCGCCCGTCGTCGACTTCCAGGACGAGGAGATCCCCGGCGATTGCCCGCAGGAGATGACCATTCGCCGCACCTGGACGGCGACGGACGCGTGCGGCAACAGCGCCTCGTGTCTGCAGACGATAACGATAGAGGACACGACTCCGCCCATGATTGCCTGCCCGTCGGAGACGTTGAAAGTGCTTTGCGGTGAGCCGTTGCCGGAGCCGGATCCGGGATCGATCGAGGCCTCGGACAACTGCGGCGAGGTGACCGTGGGGCACGTGGACGACGTGCCGGTTGAGGGTCCGGCGCAAGGCGGCCAGCTGGTGGCACGGACGTACCGCGCTACGGATGAGTGCGGTAACAGCTCCGAGTGCGTGCAGATGATACTATTGGAGGAGGACACGACGCCTCCGGTCATCGAGTGCGAAGGCATGATAGCGACTGTGGAATGCGGCCAGGGAATACCCGTTCCGCCGGCGCCGTTCGTGTACGACAACTGCGATCCTTCGCCGACCGTGACGTCTCAGGTAATCGAGACGCCGGGTGACTGCCCCGAGGTGTTGTTCGTGGAGTACATATATACGGCGACCGACGCCGCGGGCAACAGCTCAACCGCCACGTGCGGGATGGTGACGGTCGTAGACGCGGCCCCGCCCACGATACTGTGTCCGGATACGCTGTGGGTGGGTTGTACCTCTACCGTGCCCGAGCCGACCACGAGCGAGATCTTCGGCGAGGACGATTGCGGCGACGTGTTCATCACTCACGTAGGCGATGAGACCGGCGGCGATATTCCCGCTAATCAGGTTTACCGCACCTACAGGGCGATCGATGGGTGCGGCAATACCGCCGACTGCACGCAGGTAATAATGCTGCTGGAAGACACGGATCCCCCCGTGATCGACTGCCAACCCCAGTCCATTGTCTCGCAGTGCGACATCGACTATATAGATCCCCCCGTCCCGTCCGTTTGGGATGAGTGCGATCCCGATCCACAGGTCGAGGTGATCGTGGACGAGGTGAGGGGCGACTGCCCACACGACTGGGAGATTACTAAGACCGTGGTCGCGACGGACTCCTCGGGCAACACGGCCACGTGCGAGTACTTCCACATCAAGGTCGAGGATACCGCCGCGCCCGAGATCGTTTGTCCCGACACGATGTGGCTCGACTGCGGCGCGGAGATCCCGCCCGCCGACACGGGCCTCGTCGAGGCCGACGACAATTGCTATGGAGAGGTCGTCATAACCCACGTCGGGGACTCGACCGTCGTCGGCGCCGCCCCCGGTGTGATCATACGCACCTACCGCGCTACGGACGTGTGCGGCAATAGCGCCGATTGCGCGCAAGTCATAATAAGGGATGAGGACGGGACCCCGCCGACCATAACCGCGTGTCCGGGAGATCGGACGTACGAGTGCGACGAGGACTGGGATTTCCCGTCGAACGACTGGGCCGGTTTTGTCGCGGTGGGCGGAGCCGCCGAGGATGACTGTTCGACGGAGCTCGAGGCAGCGTATGTCATGAGCGGTCCCGAAGGAACCTGTCCCAAGGTATGGACGTTAACGTGGACGGTCACCGACGAGGCCGGCAATGAATCCGAGCCGTGCGATCAGCTCATCAATGAGGACGACACCACCGATCCTGAGATCACCGCGTGCCCGACGGATCTCGAGTTTGAAGGTCCGGATGCGGTGGTATATCCGGAAGACTCCTGGACCGGATTCGTGAACGGTGGAGGCGAGGCGGACGACAACTGCGACGCCGAGCTCGAGGCCCATTACACCATGGGCGATCCTCAGGGTGAATGCCCGACAGTCGTGGTTCTCACCTGGACGGTGACGGACGACTGTGAGAACACGGATACCTGCGAACAGGCCGTCGTTGTAAACTGCCCGGTTGTGTGCGCAAGGTGGACCGGCGGAGGCAGCATCGGATCCGGCGCGACGATTCCCAAGGGGGCGAGCGTTTCCCACGGCTTCGAGTTCCGCTGCGACCTGCGCAAGCCCAACAACCTGCAAGTGAATTGGGAGGGCAACAAGTTCCACATGACGGAGCTTCTGTCGGCCTATTGTGTCATGAACCCCAACCTACCGCCGCCCGATCCGCCCGAGGCCCCGGCCAACGAGGTTTTCGGTTCGGGCGTGGGCAGGTATAACAATGTCCGCGGCTACATGGTCGAGTTCCACTTCACGGACGTCGGTGAGCCCGGCTACAACGACTACGCGGCAATTACCATTACCTCGCCTGGCGGGGAGGTAGTGCTTCAAGTCGAAGGGACCCTGAGCTCCCGCAACCACCAGGTGCATCCGGCCAATTGCAAGCAGACAACCGAATCCGAGCGGGGCGTTGCACTCGGCGGCGGTTCCGGCGGTCCAGGCCCCGAGGTCGGCCGGGAAGAATCGGATGGCGGCTTCACACAGGCTACTGAGATGATCCCGCCGCACTTCACAGTCCTGCAGGGCGTCCCCAACCCGTTCCGTCATGCCGTCAAGATAGGTTTCGGGATTCCGACAACCGGAGTGGTGAAGGTTGAGGTATACGATGTCGCGGGAAGGCGACTGGCCGTTTTGCTGGATGAGGAGCAAACGCCCGGCTTCCACAGCGTGGTCTGGGACGGCAGAACCGCTCGAGGAGAGAGAGTCGCTCCCGGTGTGTACTTCAGCAGGGTCCGCTACAACGGCGAGTCGGACGTGAGGAAGATGATAGTGATGGAGTAAGCCACGGCGGCTCACTAGTGGCTGGTGCCTAAGGGTAGAGAAGCAATTTGCGGCGGTCGCAGTCCGCGCGGCCGCCGCAAATCTAGTCATCATAGGAGCATTTGGAGCACATCATCAGGCGGGAGCGATCAGTTGAGTAGTCACAGGCAATCTCAAGCTGTCTGATCCAGCAGAGGCGGACGGAGGGCAACTTCCTTCACCGGGGGATTGGCCCGCCGCCCGCCTTTCCTTCTTGGGTCAAATAACCCAAAATGCTCGCGTCTCTTTGGCGGAATAGCTGAAGAAGACACTTGCCCCGGTTTTTCCAAACCAAAGACACACAACGCCCATGACGCGACTGGGGTTACCACTTGGAGGCCGCGATATAACGCCGGAATGAGAGATACTTGTCTCGGCAATGGTCGAAATACCTTGACATACCGCGGAAACTCCGGTAGTATTGCATATTGCAAGCGTCGGGAATACATGCAATGCATACGGGCCGGTGTGCCAGTAGGTAACTTCGCTGGTCGGTTCCGGTCGCCGGGTATGTCTTTCTTTTCTCTCCCCGATGCACATCTGGCTCAAGGGGGGTCGTTGATATCCGCGTAGCCCCGCTTTCACTCTCTTTCACGGTCGGATGACGGCTGTCTCCGACCTTGCATTGTGTTCTCTCTTTCGTAAAACGGAGGTAATCAAGCATGTCTGAGAGACACCGTAGGTTCCTTTCAACCGCGATGATGACCGTCTTGATCTTGGTCACGGCTGTTGGTTTTGCCGGCGGCGCCGAGAAGGTCTTCTTCTTGCTCGGCAGCTTCGAGGCCGACGACGGCAATGCCTACACGGACAACCCAAATCCCGGCGTTCCCGACGACTGGGACCGAGTCTACAACGGCACCGACAACTCCATTCTCTCCGTGGGCGTGATCCCGGACCCTCCGGGCACGACGATATTTCAAACGGGAGGTTCCAAGGACATCAACGACATAAGCGACTGGCGGTGGACCGACGGAAACGTGCCCGACAAGACGGAGATCCTGAACGCGTATGCCGCTCTCTATGAAGGCGGCGTTTTTGCGTTCGGGGCCGACAGGTACTCAATCGACGGAGACGCCCAAATCGGCTTCTGGCTGCTCCAGGGCAACGTCGGGCTCAACCCGAACGGGACGTTCAAAGGCACACACGAGATCGGCGACATCCTGGTCTTGAGCCATTTTACAAACGGTGGAGGCCTTTCCACAATCGAGGTGTACAGATGGGTGGGACCAGGAGGCTCGGAGGCGTCGCTTGATCTGATAGCCGTGACGCCGGCTCAGGCCGTGGCGGTGGTGAACGCTCAGGATGAGCCGTCCCCTTGGCCTTACGTGCCTAAGTCGGGAACCTCGGGCACCTTCCCGACCGGCGCATTCTTCGAGGGGGCCGTCGACCTGGGAGCCATCGGGGTTACGGGCTGCTTCAACGCCTTCATAGCCGAGACCCGTTCATCGCAGGAGCTGAACGCTCAGCTCAAGGACTTCATCTTCGGCAGCTTCGACGCGATCCCCCAGGTGACGGTCGATGACGAGGATATCTGTGAGGGCGGCGAGGGAGAATTGTGCGCCGAAGCGACGGGCGGCGTTCCTCCCTATTCGTACGAATGGAGCACGGGTGGAAACACGGAGTGCATCACGGTGACCGAAGAGGGGACCTACTGGGTCCTTGTCACCGGCGCGAACGGCTGTGTATCGGATACGGCCTACGCCGACGTGATCGTCCATCCTCTCCCCATAGTCACGATAAGCGGAGACGACCCGACATGTCCCGAGGGAACGCAGACCCACTGCGGTCCCGACGACATGGTCTCTTACACATGGGAGATATCCGGTGACGGCGTCATAGTAGGCGCGCCGATGCTCGGCGCTGTAGGCGGTCTCGAGAACCGCGGTCGTTTTGCGGAGCTGCAGGACGGCCAATGCGTTGAGGTGCTTGCCGGAGCACAGTGCGGCACGAGCTACACACTTACGCTTACCATAGTGGATGAGTTCGGCTGTGAAAACACGGACAGCAGGACTTTCACGGTCAACGACACGGAGAACCCGGCCATTACCACGTGCCCTCCCACAGCGGAGTACGAGTGCGATGAGAGCTGGACCTTCCCGAGCGACGACTGGGCCGGTTTTGTGGGCGCGGGCGGATCGGCCACCGACAATTGCGACTCCCAGTTGGAGGCGGGCTATACGATGAGCGGCCCGACCGGTAGCTGTCCGACGGAGTGGACGTTGACCTGGACGGTCACCGACAACTGCGGCAACACGGACACCTGTGATCAGATAATCCGTGAGGATGACACAACCGGTCCCGAGATCACGACTTGTCCGCCCGAGGTTACGTATGAGTGCGACGAGGATTGGACCTTCCCGGGCAATAACTGGGCGGGCTTCGTGCAAGCCGGCGGGGCCGCGACGGACAACTGTTCGTCCGTGCTTACGGCGAGCTACACGGTGAGCGGTCCCGTTGGGGACTGTCCCAAAGTGTGGACGTTGACGTGGGCCGTAGTGGACGAATGCGGGAACGAGTCCACGTGCGACCAGTTCATCAAGGAGGACGATACGACGGCTCCCGAGATCACCTCGTGCCCCGAGGAGCAGACGCACGAGTGCGGGACCGGCTGGACCTTCCCGAACAATGACTGGGCCGGATTCGTGGGTGCCGGCGGAGCGGCGACCGACAATTGCGATGACAATCTCACGGCGAGTTATGAGATGACCGGTCCCGTTGGGAACTGTCCCAAGGTCTGGACGCTCACGTGGATCGTAGAGGATGAGTGCGAGAACGGCGCCACCTGCGAGCAGTTGATCAAGGAGGACGACACGGTCGATCCTGAGATCACGACATGTCCGCCGGAGATCACATACGAGTGCAGCGACGATTGGGATTTCCCGACGAATGACTGGGCCGGATTCGTCGCCGCGGGCGGGGCCGCTTCGGATGATTGCGACGAAGATTTGACGGCCGGCTATGAGATGACCGGTCCCGTGGGTGAGTGCCCTAAGGTCTGGACGCTGACCTGGACCGTAGAGGATGACTGTGAAAACAGCGCCACCTGCGATCAGCTGATCAAGGAAGACGACACTTCGGCGCCCGAGATCACGACTTGTCCGCCCGAGGTCACACACGAGTGCGATGAGGACTGGAGCTTCCCGACGAATGACTGGGCGGGGTTCGTTGAGATGGGCGGAGTGGCGACCGACAACTGCGATACGGAGTTGTCGGCGACCTATGAGATGACCGGTCCCGTTGGTGAGTGTCCGAAGGTGTGGACGCTGACCTGGACGGTTATGGACGACTGCGAGAACGGGAGCTCGTGCGATCAACTGATCAAGGAAGACGACACTACGGCGCCCGAGATCACGACTTGTCCGCCCGAGGTCACGTACGAGTGCACCGACGAATGGGATTTCCCGACGAATGACTGGGCCGGATTCACGGAGGCCGGAGGGGCGGCGACCGACAACTGTGATGACGAGCTCACGGCGAGCTATGAGATGACCGGTCCCGTTGGTGAGTGCCCTAAGGTCTGGACGCTGACCTGGACGGTAGAGGACGACTGCGAGAACGGGAGCTCGTGCGATCAGCTGATCAAGGAAGACGACACCGAGCCTCCGGTGCTTACCTGCGCTCCCGACGATACGATCAGTTGTTGGGAAGAGGTGGTGTTCACCGACCCGACGGCCGAGGATCTGTGCGATCCGGATCCCGAGATTACCGTTACCGGCGAAGGCACCGAGGAGGGGCCGAATCCGGGCGAAGTCGTTCACTTCAAGTGCTGGGTTGCCGCCGACTACTGCGGTAATGAGTCCGATGAGTGCTGTCAGAGGATCACCGTGCTGCCCTGCGGCTGCACGTACACTCAAGGAGGCTACGGATCCGGCTGCCCCGAGTCGCATTGGGATCGTCCGTACTCGACGCAGCCCGGCTGCATCCGGGACAACTGGTTCGATGAGGATATGTTCGAGTGCTTCCCCAACGGTCTGATGATAGGCATCCCGCCGAACGCCGCTTCGGACATCGTGCTGAGCGACGGCATGGGCACCGAGGGAGCTTTGGTGCAGACGCACTACGCGATCTGGTACACGGCAGAGGCAGTAGAGGCGTTCCTGCCGGCCGGTGGGACTCCTGGCGTACTGACCTCCACTCCTCCCCCGAATCCGACCGAGACTTCGGCGGGAGTGTTGGCGGGCCAACTGGTGGCTCTCAAGCTGAACCGCGAGTTCTCCTGCAAGGGAGTGTTCGCGCACCTTGGGCTGGTGCCGCAAGGTGACTGCCTTGGGAACCTCCCCATCCCGGCTTCCTGCGGAAAGTTCGCCGGATTGACGGTCGACCAGTTCATCGGGCTGGCCGATCAGGCGGTCGGAGGCAACACCTTCGTGCTGGAATCCTACGACGCTTCCATGTCGGACGTGAATTGGACGGCCACCTGCCTGAACGAGATGTTCGACGACTGTCGGGTGGAGTTCCCGCAGGGCGGTTATGACGTCTCGTTCGGCGCCCAGACGGTTGAGATCGGGACCCTGGTCGACGATTCATCCCCACAGCCGAGGGAGTTCACCGTCGGGCAGAGCTATCCCAACCCGTTCAGTCCCGCGACTACGATAAGGTTCGGGCTACCGGCTGACGGGGTGGTGACGATCCAGGTGTTCGACGTCGCCGGAAGGATGGTGAGGACTTTGCTGGATGAGCGGAAGCCGGCGGGCTTCCACACGGTCGCCTGGTACGGCAGGGATGATTCCGGCGAGCGCGTGGCGCCCGGCGTCTACCTCTACAGAGCGCAGTTCAATGACAAGGCTCTGATCCGGAAGATGATTCTTATTCAGTAGGCGAGTCCGATAGGAGAGGCGGCTTAGCGCCGTGAGGGCGGTTTCGAGAAGGGCGATCCCGAGAAGGGGGCGCCCTTCCGTTCAAGTAGGCGCCGGTATCCATACCTGAACGCCTCGGCTTTGCGGTCCGAAGGGGCGGGACTCTCGACGATCGTTTCGAGGTGCCCTCCACCCGTGTTGCCTCTCAGCCAAACCGCCCTCGACTACTTCCGCCGGGCACCGGGAACTCCGATTCTCGGCCGTGGGCTTCAAGATGTCGGAGAGCGGGTGTATCAAGGCTGGTCTGGGGTGAATCGGTAGAGGTTGATCCCGTCCGCGGAGTAGACAAGGGAGAACCGAGGTGAGTCAGCAACACCTGCCCGCCGGTCGTCGGGGAAGTCCTCGCTGCGGACTATGACGTATACGTGTCGGCCGTATTCCTTGAGCCTCTCGGCATCTTCTTGGGAGAGTCCCTTCTCTGAAAACAGGGCGTCTCTGATCCGCCGCCGGGCCTCCATCTCATCCTTCTCGTAACCCCATTGATCGGCGTAAGATTCACGTCCCCAAAGAAGCCGTCTCGGGCCCAGCACGGCCATTCCCACTCTGTCCATGTTTTCCACGAACACTGCGTCGCGAGGCGTGTGTTCATCGACCCATGCGTAAAGACTCTTGTCCTCAGCGGGCGTCGGCGGGCGGCCGGATTCCGAGAGATAGGCCGCGTACATGAACGCGCTACTGGGCACGGTCGCTGCCAGGCATGCCGTCGCTATTAGAACTCGTCGAAAGCGAGTCCTCCCTTTCTTATAGAGAGCCCGGATGCCCCATCCCGCCGGCGGGGTCAGTAGGAGGAAGGCGAAGTACGGGGTCTTGTCGAACGTGTTCGGGCCGGGCAGCACGAGTACAAGGCTGACTATCAGCGCTGCCAGCGCGAAGAGGCCGTAGAAATAGCTGGGCGACCCTCGTGAGCGGAGGAACCTCAAGAGTGAAGGTCCCGCAAAGAGGAGCGCCGCGGCGCAGGAGACCAGGATTGCGCCCGTTTTCTTGAGGGAGAGGCCCAGTGGGAGGAACTGGCTCGATTCCTTTCCGCTCGTTACGTTGTAAAGGTACGGGGCCGTTGCCAGGACCGCAAGGACGAGACATAGGAGGAGAGCCGCCGCCCGCCGCCCGTGGGATCTTGGAGACAAAATGAGCGTGGCGAAGAGGGCGATGCCGGCCGCCCCGCCGAATGCCAGGGCCGTGGGGGTGTGATAAAGAGCGATGCCCGCCATGGCGCACGTCGAGACGACGGCCGCGGAGGTCCTGCCGCCTGAGATGTACTTGTATGCGAAGGCGGCGAACACGAGCGTCAAGCACACTCCCAGTGAGAAAGCCGTCGCCACGATGAACTTGTCCAGGAGAAACGGCTGGCTCTTCGATATGGCTACGAACGTCCTCATTCTGAGCATGTCGAGGGCGAACAGAGAAAGCTGGACGTTCAGCTCCTCCAATCCTCTGGTTTCTCCCACCAGAGTCCTGAGCAACTTGAAAGGCAAAAAGACCCAGAAGAGTCCATTGATACCGACTAGTACGAAGATCGAGGACAATGCGGCGCCCGACCGGGTGCCTCCCAGAGATTTTGAGAGCGCGAACACGGCGATCACCAGGCAGGCAATGGCCTGGAAGTTGATGAACGCCATCGCCCACGAGACGTCAACTCCCGATGCCTGGGCAAGTCCGGCCGCATAAACGTGATACAGCCACATGTACTGGAGCGGCAGGCCGCTGAAGAACGGATCCGTTGGCGGCAGGCCGAAGGCCTTGAGCTCGGAGATCACGGCCACGTGGAACCACGCGTCCGATCTGAGCCTCCACCCCTCACCGAGAAACGGAAACACGGCGACGAGCGCGATCGCTGCGCCGGCGATAAGCCAAGCCGCCCGCGCCCCTCCGGCGGGGGCGCCGTCGGTCTCATTTCCCGTCCGTTGGGGCCCGAGTATTAGGCCGGAGGTTGCCGCGACAGCGAAGAGAATTCCCCCCGCCGTTACGGCCTCGTGCAGCGATAGTCCGGAGATCATCAGAAGTGCCGTCGCGGATCCGCCGATGACGGGGCCCAGGCCGAGAACAGCGGCTTGATTAGACAGGCTGCGGAGTTCCCGTCCCATCCACGCGAGGACGGCGATCCCGGGAAGAAGGGCGAGGCACGCGTAGCCCGGCACGCCGAGTAGGGCCGTGGGCAGGGGCCGCCATTGCCCGATGGCGAATATGATCCCGCAAACCGCGCAAAGTAGAGCTGTCGACAGTCTCATTCCGGAGCTCAAAACGGATTCCTCCTGCGTCGTGTTTCGAACTCCAGAATGTATCATCCGGCCGGGTACTTTTCCAGGGGATAAGGAGCGATCCTGAGAGGGGTTACCCTTGAAGGCGGTCGGTGCGTGGGGATCCTTGCTGCATGACTTCTCCCGCTGGTCTCGAGCGCCGGAGTTTCCTGGTCAGAGTTCCTCTGTCGATGCCGAGCATCTTCGCCGCCTTGCTCCTGTTTCCATCGCAAAGCTCAAGCGCGAACTCAACGTACTCCTTCTCGACTTGGTCCAGTGGTTTCAGTGTGGACCGCTCGGAGACCGGCGGGTCCATGCCGTTAGTGACGTAGTTGGGCAGATCCTCAGGCGTGATTTCGTCTCCTTTGCCTACTATGATCGCCCGCTCCAATACGTTCTGAAGCTCTCTGACGTTCCCGGGCCATGGGAATCCGGTGATGCACTCCATTGCCTTGGCGGACACGCGCTTCTTGGGGACTTCGGCGCGGGCGCATACGTCTTGTAGAACGCAATCGACAAGCGCGGGAATGTCGCTCAGTCGTTCTCTCAAAGGGGGTACGTGGATCTCGACGACGTTCAATCTGTAGTACAGATCCTCTCTGAAGCGTCCGTCGAGCTTAGCCTTCTCCAGATCCACGTTTGTCGCGCTGATCACTCGGACGTCCGCCTTGATGGTATTGGTTCCACCGACCCTCTGGAACTCCCGGCTCTGGAGAACGCGAAGGAGCTAGACCTGAAGCGCCGGGCTAAGCTCGCCGATCTCGTCCAAGAAGATCGTCCCGCCGTCGGCAAGCTCGAAACGTCCGGGCTTCCGGCTGTGCGCCGAAGTGAAGGCGCCTTTCTCATGTCCGAACATCTCGCTCTCCAGAAGACCCTCCGGCAGAGCGCCGCAGTTCACGGTTACGAGCGGACCGGAAGCCCGCTTGCTCGTGCTGTGGATCTCACACGCTATTAGCTCCTTGCCCGTTCCGCTCTCCCCCCTGATCAGCACGGTAGAATCGGTGTCCGCCACGGCTTCCACAAGCTCCATCACCGATCTCATGGCCTCACTCTGTGCCACCAGTTTTCCTTTGGCGGAGGAAGACGCCACTCTCCTGCGAAGTGTGGTGGTCTCGACAATCAAGTCCTGTCTTTCCAGCGCCCTGTCGACCAAGGACTCCAGGCGCGCCTTGGAAATGGGCTTCTGCAGAAAGTCGTAAGCCCCAAGCTTCATGCAACCCACCGCGGTCTCGACACTGCCGTGCCCGGTGACCACGATTACGTCCGTGTCGCCGTCCGCCGTCCCCAATTTCTTAAGGATTTCCTCGCCGCTGCCGTCGGGGAGCATTAGGTCGGTGACTACGAGCTTGAACCTGTCTGTTTTCAGTTTCTCCGATGCACTCGCTACGTCCGCCGCCGATTCCACATCGAGGCCTTTGGAGGCGATGCAAGCCACCAAGAACTCCCTTGAGAGCTCGTCATCCTCTATAATGAGAACATCTTTCATCGGTGTCCTCCCTTAAGCGGAATCGCGGCCGTTGCTGCCGATCCTGCCTCATCATGTGCCTTGCACGAGGCCGCCGTGTCGGCTTCCGATGTCCACGCATTCTGCGTGGCGCCGGTCTCGTCGGCCGGGACGTGCGTCCCTGTGTTGGTCTGTCTCACTCGGCGTCGGGCCAAACCGGCACCGGCGGCGGTTTGCCTGCCAGCACGTTCGACATGGTCTTTGGTCTTGGGACGAAGTCGGCGCCGCATCAGGCGTCTACGCCGACCTCCGCATCCGCCCTCGGCAGCATTACCGTGAAGACGGCTCCTCCGCCTTCCGGGCTTGCAAGGGTCAACCGGCCCCCGTGCGCCCTGATCAGCTTCTCTGAATGAGCCAGGCCCAGTCCCGTACCTCCTTTCTTCGTTGTGACGAACGGGAGGAAGATCTTCGAGCGAAGATGCTCCGGCACCCCCGGGCCCGAATCCGAGACTTCCAAGAACACGCGGCCGTCTCGGCCGCCGAGCGTTACCGCTACCTCGCCCCCGGGGCCTGCTGCGTCGCATGCGTTCAGTAACAGGTTCAGAAACGCCTGTCGCAGTTGCAGTGGGTCTCCGTCCACGTAAAGCGGCGCATGCTCACTGTTGACGGACACCTTGATGTCCGACCGCATTCTCTCCGGGACCAGCTCCATCGTGGAGCCGATCACGTTCGTCAGGTCGAAACGCCGTCTGCTGAGATTCGGGGTCTCCGTGAAGTCGAGCAGCTGTCTAGTGACCGTCGCCAGACTAGCGGCCCCCCGCTCGATCTTCTCGGCCATCTCCGCCTCCTGTGTCGCCCCCGCCAGGCGTTCGCGCAACATCGAGGCGAAACCGGCGATTGCCGTAAGGGGAGTTCGGAGCTCATGGGCGAGGGTGGCCGCCATGGCACCGAGATTCGACAGGGTCTCCACCCTGATGGTTCTCTGCTCCAGATCTCTGAGCTCTGTTCTGTCCCGGATAACACAGACGCATCTGGTGGGGAAACGCTCGGGCATCAAGAAACAGCTCATTGCGATGCGTTTGGCCGGTTCGCCCGTCACGCACTCGAGCTCCACCTCGACCTCGTCCGGAGGGCATCCCCGGCCGAGGGATCCCATGATCTTCCTGCATATCGGGTTCTTTTCCCCGAGGACCTCCGCGCAGCCTACGCCCAGAACGTCGTCCCTGTTGAGACCGGTGATTACTTCGGCGCTGCGGTTGAATATCGTTATGCGCCCCTCGTCGTCGACCCCGATGAGCCCGCTTGTCATATTCGTCACTATGGCGTCTTCTTGAGTAACCGCCACGTGAACGTCGCGCTTGAGTTGCTCATTGAGGCGGCTGACGATTAGCTCGTTGCGCCTTAGTTTGCGGATAAGCGCCGCACAAACGACCGCCGTGCCGGCGAATAGCGCCAGCCTCGGCATTAGAAGAGCCGGTGCAAAAGAACCGGAATCAAGGACTACTCCCGACGAATATAGTATGCAAGATAACGCAGCCGCGTAAATGCAACCGGCGACCGACAGAGTAATGGAAGACAGCATAATCTCGAAAGCGTAGATCGGGTAGAACACGCTGGCATAGCTGCCGGTGAGGCGAATGAGCCAGGTCCAAAGAAGAAGATCCACGGGGATCTGTATCCACTTCACTGCCGGGTAGAAGACCCGTCTTGCCGCCATGGTGTAGTAGAGGACGTTGAGAACGACCGCTGTCAGTATGGGAATGAAGGGGGCGGCCGACACACCGGGCTCTCTTGACATTATCCAGTAGACTACTCCGGCGGCCGCCACGAGGAACTGACGGACAAAGAAAGCCTGCTCATGCCTCTCAACGCTATAGGAAGTCGCGGAGGTCGTCATGACAAGATACAAACCCCGTGGTTCCGGGCGAGCCGGAACGGCCCCGCCCGCTCCACCCGAGGGTGGGGATTGTTGAACGCTATGTCTATCTCTTATGGAGGCGCTAAGCCCCCCCACAGGCCGCTATGTTATCGTTTGGACTGAGTGAATTCTGCAAGCGTCATCAAACATGATAGCACAGATCTTGCTTATCGTCAAGAGCTTCGCCGATGTAGCGCTGCATTGACGGGACCTGTTTTGGGGCTTTCCTGGTATGGATCAGCCGCCAATTGGGCTGCTGGACTCTCTCCCACCAGGGAGATTTGGGGCCGAAGGGAGCGGCGCCCGGCGCCGGCGGGGGGCTCTGTGAGTACGTCTTGCGGATTTCTTCGTCAATCCCGGGGGACGGCCCGCGGCGTATTGACAATGCGGTTGGGGCCCTGCTAGCATAGCGCGAATTGCCGCCGGCCGGGCTTAGTCGCGGAGCCCGGCTGAACGAAGTGAGGATACGGCCGCCGGGTCGAAAGAAAGCGATATCGTGGGTGATCCGGGTCTTGTGCGAACGCATTTGCATGGGGTTTCTCTAGACGACGCCGGCGGAGGGCGTTCCGAGTCCGCCGGTGAGGGACTGCCTGCCCGTCCGGCTTCATGGAAGGGGTGGGCGCTTGTTCTGCTTGCCGGCGCCGGGGTAGTCACATACGTATGGCTGCACCGCTCGGTTCTTCTCACGTCTCTGTCGGAACTGTTGGGTGCGTTTTAGGCGAAACCGGGAGATCCCGCCCCGGTATGTCGACAAGGGGGAGCATAGTTCCGCGGCCAATCAAGTGGAGAAACGCAACTACAAGGTCTTTGTGAGGCTCTTGATTTCCGGAGGACTGATCTCCTACGTCCTATGGAAGGTCGGACCGTCCTCGGTTGCCGGGGCCTTCGCTGCTTCGCGGTGGGGTTACATCCTCTTTGCTGCCTCCCTGTCGGTCGTCTTTGTCGCGCTCAAGGTCCTAAGGTGGAACTTTCTCCTGCGAAGCAGCGGAAGGCGTTGCGGTCTGGGCGACTGTGCGCGATCCTATCTCGGTGGAATGTCGGTCGCGATTGTGACTCCGGGAAGAGTCGGAGAGCTTGCGAGGGCTTTTTTCACGCCCTTCGAAGACAAAACGCCCGTGCTCGCGCTCGCACTCGCCGACAAGATCCTCGACATGACCTGCATATTCGCCTTCGCTTGTCTTGGGGCATTCCGGGTTTTCGGCCCATCGGCCGGCGTTCCGGTCATGATGCTCTCTTCCGCTTTTGTTGTCTCGCTGTTCAAACCTTCGCTTTTCAGGATCGTGTTGAGGCCCCTTCGTCCCTGGACGAGCCTGATCTCCCGGGTGGAGAGATCGGTTGAGGCGGTGGCGTCCATAAGGCCGCGGCACATGATCGTCGCGATCGCGATGGCAATGGCGACCCTGACTCTCGCGATCTTTCAGTTTCATCTGATATTGTCCTCTTTCGATGCGCGGCCGTTCATGACCTCCGCCACGGTGATGCCCATGCTCGTGTTCGCGAACTTCGTACCGTTTGTGATGTCCGGCATCGGGGCCCGCGAGGCGCTTTCCATAGTGTTGTTCCGCTCCCACGGGGTGGAGGCCGCGGCGGCCGTCAATACGGCGCTTTTGCTTTTCATCTTCGACACGGCCTCCCCGGCGATAGTGGGGACCTTTGTCGCCGGACGTAGGACCGCGGGGAGAAGAGAGGAATGACGCTCGTCGCGCCGTTTGCCCTGGGGGCGGTCGCCTATCTCACCTATTGGTTCGTCTCGGGCAGGATGTTTCACAAGCCGGCGGAGCGCGCGCTGGCGGCCGCGGTGATGACAAGCTCGCACATCGCGACCCTGCAGGTTTTGCTCGGTCTATTTCACGGGCTGACCGGAGGCAACCTGGCCGTCGCTCACTTCGTCGTGCTTGCGTTGGTATGGGGCATGCTGGCCGCGATAGGGCTTCCATCGGTGGGGATGCCTCGTAGATTCTCAATCGGAGGGACGGTCCACGTCCTCGGTTTCGCCGCGGTGGCGGCCTGTCTTCTGGGCGGAGCCTTGCTTATTCCGCCCTACGGTTGGGATTCGCTGACCTATCACATAACCCACATAGTCAACTACGCGAAGACCGGGACCCTCGATTTGATGCCGCTTCCCGGAAGGAACACGTTCTATCCACAGGTCGCCGAGTTCCACATGCTGTGGACGCTCCTGCTGGGGGGCAAAGAGGCGCTTTTCAAGCTAAACGCCGCCCTCATACCGTTCGCGTTTCTGGGAGCCCTGGGAGTGTTCAACGCGGCGCGGCATCTTGGTTTCGAAAAAGGGGCTCGGGCGGCCTCGTGGCTTTACGTCGCGACTCCGGTTGTTCTCATACAATCCGCGTCCTGCTACGTGGACGCCGCGGCGTCCGGCTACTATATGGCGTGCATGGCCTTTGTCCTGGGCTATCTAAGAGCCCCGGGGAGGGGGCGTCTGGCTATGGCCGCGCTGTCCTTGGGCTTGCTTCTCGGAACGAAGATGAGTTTTCTGTATTTCTCAGCCCCGCTCGTGTTGTTGGCGGCCTTTGGGGCCGTCAGGGACGCCGCGTTCAGGGAAGGCGAGCGCAGGGCCTTGAGAGGGATGATCCCCATCGTGATTCTCCTAATTTACATGGGGCCCGGATTCGCGCTTACCAGAAACCTCATCCTCACGGGCAACCCGCTCTATCCGAGTCGCGTCAAGGCGGCCGGGGTGACCCTGTTCGACGGCCCCAGGGAGATCGAGCACGGAGGCGCCCAGCAGAGCTGGTTTGTGGATTCTACGGCCGGCTGGTTGGAGTACCCATTCAATGAGACTTTCTCCGGAGATCTCGTCTACACCCTCGAGAGCGGCTTCGGGCCCCAGTTCGGCGCCGCCCTTCTGCTGTGGCCGTTTGCCGCTTGGGCGGCGGTCAGGGGCCGGCGCAGGGCGTTTCTCTGGGTCCTTCTCGCTCTCCCTCTGATGGTGTTCCTCTGGTTTGCCGTCCACTTATACAGGGAGCCGAGGTACCTCATTCAGTGCTGCGGCATTACCGCTTTGATTTGGGCTTGGCTATGCGGGGACGAGAGGGCTATGGTAGGGCGTGCCGCTTCCGGATTGGCGCTGGTGTGCGTTGTTTTTTCACTTGGATCGACCTTGCCGAGATTGCACCCTCTGCAAAGCGAGCTTATGAAGCGTGAGAGCGGGACGAGGGCGGGCTACTTGTACGCGAACGACTACGGGGACGCGGCGCGGGCCTGGGACTGGCTATCGGAAGTCACGGAGCGCGAAGGCGGAGCCGTCGTGGCACTGAACTACACCGAGCTTGTAAGCCCCCTGTTCGGATGGAAGCTGCAAAACACGGTGACGCACGTTTCGGTCGGGTACGGACCCTATGAGCACATCGACTTCGCGGCGGACTATCGGGAGTGGCGCCGGCTTCTGAAGAAGAAGAACGTGGACTATTTCTACGCCTACACGCCGGAGTGGGCCGGGGGTGTTTTCCCGGAAGCGGACTGGGCGCGCGATCATCCGGAGGACTTCAGGCGCGTTCAATCATTCGGGGAAGAGGTGAAGGTATACGAGACCTTTTTCGAGGATCGCGAGCTCGAAGGCGTCACCGGCTATCCGATCCCGGTGACGCTGGAGATGAACGGTCTCAACGACAGCCGGGCTTGGAGGCTCGCGTACGCGGAGGGAGCCGAGGCTTCATTGGGTCGGGGTGATGATTGCCTTGCCCTTGACTGGGAATTCCCCTCGAAAGAGAATAACTACTTCGAAGTTCTCAGTTATGTAGGACCGGCGGATTGGACCGACTTCACTCAATTGCGGTTCCGGGTCTCCGATTGGAGGGAGGGGGATTTGCTGTTCGTCTACTTGAAGACCCCCGGTGAGAAAGACTTCTCCCGCTATCGCCTCAGTCCCAAAGCCGGACGGTCCTCGATAGAGATGGACCTCAGAGAGCCCGACGGAGCGTCGGATGCCTTCACTCTGAGGAACGTGACTACCATGCATCTGGTGGTGGATGATTTCCCGGATGGGACACCCGGCGCCGGCTCAACCTGTATCGGCGGGTTCCGGCTGGTGAGCCCAGGGAACGCGGGGAGCACCTCTCGATGAATCGCTCGTTGAAGATAATGCTTCTTTGTTCGGCGCTCGCACTCGCCGGGCTTGCGCGGCCGGGCACGCCGGCCGGGACAGACCAAGTCGCGGGCGCGGGCCGGCTTGCCGATCTCCGGGCGGGCCACAACACGCATGTTACAGCCGGTGGCTGTGCGGGCTCCCGGGAAGGTGAGTGGCCGGGGAGCGGTAGGCGGCGAGCCAACGCCCGCGGCTTGGGTGAAACCAAGGCAGCGGATGAAGACAAAACCGTAGCCGCCGGCACGGGGGACGACGATCAGACCGTAGCCGGCGGCGAGAGTGAAGAGAGAGACCCCCGGGGGGACCGCGCCGGCGGCGTGGGTGAAGCGAGAGCCGCCCTGGCGGATCAGGTTACCGACGCAGCCGACGGCGAGGAGTCCGACCCGATCGCCGAGGCGTCACGACTGCTCGACGAGGACAGACCGGAGGCGGCGCGGGACATCCTGACGAACTACTTGAAGGTCAATCCTCACTCTATTGAAGGATGGAAGCTTATGGGAATGGCTCTCCGAGAGCTTGGGGAGAATGAGGAAGCCGTTTCCGCGTACCGGCGGGCGGCCGAATTGGCCCCCGAAGACCTCGAGTCTCTCTTCTGGATCGGCACCCTGAGCCGCTGGATGGGTCGCTGGAAAGAATCGCTGGAGGCCTTCTCGCATGTGCTCGAAGTCGATCCTGAAGACGTTGGCTGCCTAATCGGCAGGGCCCGCGCTCTTGTGCATCTGGGCACATACGATCAGGCCGAGAGGGATCTTAGGCAGGCCGTGCGTCTTTCGCCGGAGAACGCCGAGGCGGCGGCGCTGCTCGCGGACGTCCTCGCGCGGCAGAATCGTATGGAGGCCGCAAGGGTTGAGCTGGAGAGAGTTTATGGGCCGGCGGAGCTAAGCAAGAAGATGGGAGACCTCTACAGAGAGAAGGAGCTCTACGGAGAAGCCATAGACCGCTACCGCGCCGCGCTCGGTCTCAAGCCCGACGAGACTTCCTGGAGAAGATCCCTGGCGGAGGTTCTCAGGAGGGACCGCGACCTCGAAGCGGCTCTTGAGGAATACCGCACGTTGGCCGAGGCCGATCCGGACGACGCCGACCCGCATTTCTGGGTCGGGACAATACTGCGATGGCGGGGAAACGACGAAGGGGCCGAGGAAGCTTACCGGGAGGCGCTAAGCGCGGATCCCTCTCACGGAGGGGCGATGACCGGCCTGGTCAGAGTGTTGAGGAAACTGGGGAGGCGAGAAGAGGCCCTTGACTGGGCGCGAAGGGCCGTTGAGGTATCGCCCGGAAGCGCGGAGGCCCATACTCTCCTCGGCGGTGAGCTCGCCTATGCCGGGCGAGGGAGAGACGCCGTGCGGCAGCTTGAGCGCTCCCTGGAGCTCAGCCCCGGAGATCCGGAAGCCGAGCGAGCTCTGCTGAGCGCCAGACGGAGCGCTTTTCAGTCCGTCGAGGCCGGCTACAGGCTCTCGGACGCTCAGGCTCTCGAGGGCAGAGAGCGCGGGCCTGGGGCCGATCCCTACCCGATTCCCATGAAATATAGAAGCGATGAGTACGGCCTGGCGTATGAAGTCCCGGGCCCCGGAGGGAGCCGCCTCGGCGCGGAGGCATTGCTCTCGTATGATAAGCTCAACAATCTGCGATTCGACCGCACCGTCTACGACGTCAGGTCCTTGGCGGTGAGGGCCAAGGGATCTCGCTCGCTCGGCAAGGCCGGAGAAGTGGAGGGCTCCGCGGGCGTGAGGCGCTTCGCCGACGTCGGGGAAGGTCCGGATTTGGATGAGAGTAGCTTCGCTGTATATGAGCTGATCTGGAGAGTACGCGGAGGCAGAGACGAGTTGACTCTCCGCACGGACCGCGCTCAGGTCTTGGTGCGCGGAGCGGCGGAGAACACATACTTCGGGATAATAAACGTGACGGGATTCGGGGCCGGGTATCGGCGCGTGTTGAACGAGTACGCCACGTTTGGGATCAGGTACGGCCTGTCCGACTACGCCGACGGCAATACCACGCACTACGTTTCTGCGGGACCCGATATCTATTGGCACAGACATACGTTTTCCCCTCGTTTCATTTTCCGGCCACTGCAACGTTATGACTTGGACGAGAGGAACCGACTTCAGTTCGTGAGAATATCGAGCGTCGGTTTTTCCTACAGGGGTTACTTCGGCGCAGCTTGGACCGCCGGCTGGAGCTACTGGTACTCGTCGTATGACGACGATCAAGGCGACGGGAACAGGGCCAACGCCTGGTCCGGGGCGCTTAAGTATCATCCCGCATGGAGCGGCCCCGTCTTCGTCGGAGCGGAGACCGAGGGAGAGTTCTTTTCCTTACCCAGAGGATATAGGCGGGGCTACGTCTCGTATGACACCGAGGCGCACACGGCCGTGATCGGATTGGAGGAAGACTGGGCTCAGGGGAGGTGCCGTCTAAGCTTCGGACGTTCGTGGAAAGAGGATGAGATTGCGGACTCCTACGGCTCTCTTGTGTTGTCCGGCTATCTCGACACTTGGCTCGGCGCGACGACGAAGCTCACCGTCAATGGGAGGTTCCACCGTGATGCTTTGGATGATTTCTACGGGGAGGGCAGGGAGGAGGAAGCACTTAGGCTCTCCGTCGGTCTGAGGCGGCTTTTCTAGACTATGGGTGAATCGACCTTTCCAACGATAGCGACACAGCAGCTCCTCGTGCTCGTGGCGATTGTGGCCGTTCTCGCCGTCGTCTTGACCGTGGCGTCCGTATTTGCCAGATACATAACGACCTCGAGTGACAGAAGGCGCATCCGAGACCTCGAACGATTCGAAGAACTGTTCGGACTGATCGCGTCCGGGCGGAGAGAGAGTCGAAAGACGGCTCTTGAAGAAGTTGAAGTCCTACTTAGTGGGAGGAACGTCGACCTGGCGGCCTCCGGCGTTGGGATACTGGACCCGGAGGGCAGAAGGGACGTAACGCGTCTTATTGAGAAGAAAGGTTACGTGGATTCCTTCATCGGCATGTCCGGAAGCCGATTCAAGTGGAAAAGAGCGAGAGCGATCAAGGCGCTGGGCCGGTTGACGCCGCCCAGGGCGACCCCGGTGCTGGTAAGGGCTCTTTATGACAGTGATCCGGACATAAGAAACTTCGCCGCCGCGGCCGTCAGCAGGATTCGGACTTCCGAGGCGGAGAGGGCGCTGATGGAGATGCTCGGCAGGGGAACTGAGTATCTCAGCCACCGGATCGCCGCCATGTTCGCGGAAGAAGGGGTGGCAGACAGGCAAGCCCTCTTGGAAAAGCTGCGCGGCGGCGACATTTCAGAGCGGAGGTGGGCCGCAGAGGTCCTCGCCGGACTCAAAGACTACGACGCGGTTCCCGCTTTGTTTGTCCTTCTCGATGACGAGGATGCGGACGCAAGGGCGGCGGGTGCGAAGGCCCTGGGCGCCCTGGGCAGGGAGCGCGACGCCGGTCGGATAGGGGCTCTCCTTGAGAATGATTCCGTATGGTTCGTCAGGGCACAGGCCGCGCGAGCGCTCGGGGAGATCCTCTCGCCCGAATCAGTGGGTTTGCTGTGCGCGGGCCTGCGGGACGAGTCGTGGTGGGTGAGACGGCGGTGCCTGGAGTCGCTTGTGGCGTTCGGCGATGAGGCCGTGCCCGCGCTGAAGGAAGTGCTGCGTTGGGAGGACCGGTTCGCGAGGGAAAGCGCGGTTGAGGCCCTGGAGAGGCTCGGCATGGAGTTCAGAGCCGACACCGCCGTTTAGGGACGTCAATGGACTTATTGGCTGAAATAGTTGCGTGGCTGGTACGCTGGGGCGGCATCGTCGTTCTGGCCTTCTTCACCCTCCTCGTCTTCACTCTTATCTTCCTCTTTGTGTTGTCTCTGTTCGACATGTACCGGCGCCTTCGCCAGAACTACTATTCCGACTACGAAGTGATGGCGAGATCGCGGTTCACATTCCCGATATCCGTTCTAATCCCCGCTTACAATGAGGAGAGGACGATAGTCGATTGCGTCGAGTCCGTTTTGAATATGGACTACCCCGAGCATGAGGTGTTGGTGATAAACGACGGGTCCGCCGACGGTACGTTGGAGCGCCTTCTTGAGCACTTCAACATGGTCAGGCGAAGGGTCGTGTACCGCCGAAGCATCGACACCGAGCCCGTAACGGCCGTATACAAGTCGAAGACGCACCCGAGGTTGACGGTCATAGACAAAGACCACAGCGGCAAGAGCGAGTCCCTGAACGTAGGGATAAACATCTCGAGATACCCCCTTTTCTGCAGCATAGACGCCGATTCGATCTTCCAGGAAAACGCCCTTCTGAGAGTCGTCAGGCCCGTCTTGGAGGACCCGGAGAGGGTGGTTGCGGTCGGGGGGCAGGTTAGGGTGGCCAACGGTTGCGTTATAAAGGACGGGAGGGTGACGGAGCCTCGGATGCCCCCGGGTGCGCTTGCCGGCTTTCAGGTCGTCGAGTACCTGAGAGCTTTCGTTGCCAGCCGTTTGGGACTCAGCAAGCTGAATAACCTACTCATCATATCCGGAGTATTCTCGCTCTTTCGCAAAGACGTGGTAATCGAAGTCGGCGGCTATAAGAAGCACCTCACAGAGGACATGGAGCTTGTCATAAGGATCCACCGCCGCATGAGGGAGCAGAAGCGGGACTACGCCGCGGTGTTTCTTCCCGATCCAATATGCTGGACGCAGGTCCCGACGACGATGAAGTCGTTGTGGAGCCAGAGGAGCCGTTGGCATAGGGGACTGATGTCCTGCATACTGAGCAACAAGAGGTTGCTCTTCAATCCCAGGTACGGCGATTTGGCTTTTGTGGGCATGCCGTACTACTTCTTCTTCGAGATGTTCGGTCCCGTCGTTGAGCTCCTGGGCTACGTCCTGATTCCCATCGCCGGTGCGGCCGGCGCGCTGCGGGGCGCCTATTTCCTGCTTTTCTTGGCGCTCGCCATCGGTGCCGGCACGATGCTCTCCATGCTGGCCGTGCTCATGGAGGAGCTGAGTTTCGGCCTCTATAGGCGTTGGCGGGATTTGGGAAAGATGTTCCTTATCGCCTTCCTCGAGAATTTCGGCTACAGGCAGATAACTCTGGTCATGCGATTGACGGCGACGGTGGAGTATCTGCGCGGCAGGCAGGAATGGGGAAGCCATGACAGGGAGGATTTCAACAACGACGTGAGCGCGGGCGGAGAGGGCGAATGTGCTTCCCGGGCCCACGCGCCCGCTTCGCGGAGCTCTGTGGTGAGGACGAAGCAGTTCCCTTGAGGCCACGCGTCCACTTCGCCGAGGTAAACCCCGCTTCGCCGCAGTGGATCTCGGCTCGTTCCCGCGAATCGGCCTTTACGGGAACCACTTCGTCCTCATGAGCACGGTCTCGGTGGATCTCCGCTCGTTCCCGTGCAAGGGGCGCGCGGAGTGGGCCCACAACGATGAGAGCGCTGAAAGTGAACAAGCCAGAATCTCGCGATAGTCGGAGATCTCGGTCGGCGTCGGCATCGATCGCCAAGGACAGGAAAAGGTTGGCGTGGGTCAATGCTGCCCTTGCGCGCCACTACGGTGTGCCGCGCCCCCGAGGCGGCGAGAGTCCCTTGGATGTCCTCATAAGAAGCATCCTCTCACAGAACACGAACGACGCAAACCGAGACAGGGCATATGAGCGCCTAAGGACCGAGTATCCCACCTGGGAGCAGGTCGCTTCGGCGAGGCTCGGCGACGTGGGCCGAGCCATAATGCCGGCCGGGTTGTTCCGGCAGAAGAGTAGAGCCGTCAAGGGCCTTCTGAGGTATCTTACGAGAAGGGACGGGGCCCTGGACGGAGGGTTTCTGTGCCGCATGGAGAGCCGCGAGGCCATCGCAGAGCTTACGGCGCTCAGGGGGATCGGCATAAAGACGGTCAGCGTGGCCCTCATGTTCGGATGCGGCAGGGACGACGTCTTTGCGGTGGACACCCATGTTCTGAGGGTGTCGAAGAGGCTGGAGATCTTGCCTTCGAACACCGGGGCGGAGAAAGCCCATCATCTCCTCGGGGAGATCGTGCCGAAGGGCGCGGCGGTGTCGCTTCATCTTAACATGGTGCGACACGGCCGCGAGGTTTGCAGAGCGCGCCGTCCTTTGTGCCCCGATTGCGTCCTGGGCGCCCGGTGTCCGTGGCCCGATAAGAGCTAGAGGGGGCGGGCGAAAGAGGGATGGAACGTTGCTTCTTGTGAGAAAACGCATAGTTGCGGGAGCGCTTTACGTTGTTCTGACGCTAATCGTGCTCGACGGCGCGCTGTGGCTTTTCTATAGTCGGGTAAAGGGGCACTTCGACGAAGAGCTTGGGCGGCGGCTCACGGCCATTGCCTCAACGATAGCGCTTTCGATGGACGCGGAGATGATGGCCCGTGCGGCGGAAGATCCTCCTTCGGCCGCCGAGTTGGAGTCGTTGAGGGCGTACCTGGATGAAGTCTCAAGGGAGAACGGGCTCGCCGGAGTCCGCGTGTTCGATCTCGCAGAAAGGGATTTGCTTCGGCCGGGAGATTCGGAGGAAAGACCCACCGTCATAAATCTCGACCCGGTTGCCGTCGCGAAAGCCGAAGCCGGATTGTCGGCGTTCTCTGAGACATACAGACTGGACGATCTCTACTTCAAGACGGGATACTCGCCCGTTCCGGATAAGGACGGCCGGGTCGTCGCGATTGTCGGGGCGGAGGCGGACGCCGCCTACTTCGACATTCTCAGCGTGATACGAAGGAGCCTTCTCGCGGTGAGTCTTGCCGGGCTGGTCGGCGCGGCAGTGCTGGGCGTCGTTCTGGCGGGACTCGCGGGATCTCTAGCGCGGGCGGAGGAGGCCGTGCGCAGGGCCAACGTGCTTGCGACGCTGGGCCGTATGGCGGCGTCCGTAGCGCACGATATCAGGAATCCTCTCGGCATAATCGGCGGAGCGGCTCAGAGGCTCAAGGCCCTGAGCGAGCGTCGAAAGCCCGATGAGGAGGAGTCGGAGCTGCTGGACTTCATTACGGAAGAAGTCGGGCGCCTCGATTCGATCGTCAAGGACTACTTGGACATGGCAAAGCCCGCCAAGGGGGCGTCCCTATGCCCCCTGCCGCCCATTATTGAAAAAGCGGCGGCGCTCTGTTCGGAGGACATGGCCCGGGCGGGGATCGAAGTGAGCGTCGACGTGGAGAGAGACCGTGGGCCGTTTTCGGTGAAAGCGGATGCCGCGAAGCTCCAGCAGGCGTTCTTGAACATCCTCACCAATGCCGGGGAAGCTATGGACTCCGGAGGGAAACTGCGCGTTTTGGCGCGCAAGAGGGGGCGGGAAGCTCATGTCGAGTTCCGGGACACCGGGCGGGGCATTTCGAAAAAGAACATGCGAAAGATAACGGAGCCCTTCTATTCAACGAAGGCGGGCGGAAGCGGTCTCGGCCTCGCGATAGTGGAAAAAGTCGTGAGAGAGAGCGGCGGACGCCTTAAAATAGAGAGTGAAGAGGGAACGGGAACTACGGTTTCTCTGATACTTCCTCTCGGGGAGTAGGACAAGTGGGAAGAGTCCTTGTAGTCGACGACGAGAAGAAAATGACGGTAATCCTCAAAGGAGCGCTGGAAGAGGAAGGCCATACTGTCGACACGGCTCTCTCGGGTAAAGAGGCGCTGGCCAAGTTGAAGTCCGGTCCGCCGTACCATTTCGTTCTTACGGACCTCAAAATGTCGGCGGTGGACGGCCTTGAGGTTCTGAGACAGACGAAGACCGTCTCGCCGGAGACGGAGGTAGTGCTGATGACCGCGTACGCGGACGCCAAGACCGCCGTGGAGGCCATGAAGGGCGGCGCGTACGACTACATCGTCAAGCCGTTCGAGTTGGACGAGATAGTCCTCATGGCGGCCAAGGTCATGGAGCGCCATGATCTCTTGCGGGAGAATCTGGATTTGCGGGAGGCGCTGGGTGAGGCGCGGGGCCTCGGGGGCATAGTAGGGGCGAGCGAGGCAATGAAGAACGTGTTCACTCTGGCAGCCAAAGTCGCCGCCACCGACGCTACCGTTCTCATCACGGGCGAAAGCGGCACCGGCAAAGACCTACTCGCCAGGGCCATACACTTTCACAGCACGCGGGGGGATAGGCCCTATGTCAAGGTAAGCTGTGGCGCTGTTCCCGAGACCTTGCTTGAGAGCGAGCTCTTCGGCCATGAAAAGGGCGCGTTTACCGGCGCGCACAAGTCGAAGCAGGGTAGGTTCGAGACGGCGAACGGCGGCACGGTCTTTCTGGATGAGATAGGTGAGATCCCGCCCGGAACCCAGGTCAAGCTCCTGCAGGTGCTTCAGGAGAAGAGCTTCGTGAGGCTCGGGGGAACCAAGACGACTCACGTGGACGTCAGGATAATCGCGGCCACCAACCGCGATCTTGCAAAGGCGATGAAAGAGGGGGCCTTTCGCGAGGACCTTTTCTACAGACTGAATGTTTTCCCCATTCACGTTCCTCCTCTGAGCGAAAGACCGGACGACGTTCCGCTTCTCATTGAGGCGGTTCTCAAGAAGCACGGGCATGCTCCGGATAAGATCACGCCCGATGCGCTTGCGGTTTTGTGCTCCCACTCTTTTCCGGGAAACGTGAGGGAGCTGGAGAATCTTCTGGAGCGGGCCCTGATTCTCACGGGGGACGAAGCCATTGGGTCGGAGCATTTTCCCTCTCTTGGCGGTGCGGACCGGAGCCCGTCGGAAGACCCGGGCAAGGCCGGCATGAACCTGAACAAGCTGGAGCGGGGAATGATCATGAGGGCGCTGGAGAAAGCCGAAGGGAACAAGAGCCGGGCCGCGCGGCTGCTGGGCATAACGCGGCGGGCGCTATACTCCAAGATGGAGACACATGGGATACCGATCGCGTGGAAGGCGGACGAGTAGCGCGCGTAAGCGTGTCTACTTGACTCTGCCGGCGTGTACGGGAACGTACACCGGTTCCCGGAGGTACGTCTCCGGGCGGATGTGAAACGCGCAGACGGCGCCGGGGCCGAAATGCTCCGGTTGTATCAACAAATGATACAATGGGTTAGAAGGCTCATTTAGAAACGATTCTATATAGGCCCGTTGGCATGAAAAGTGCCCCTTCAGTTGAATGTGGACAACCGGCGCTGAAGGGGCCTCCCAGCCGAGGAGGGCTGAGGACAATGACGACGGTCAAAGTGGTTTGTACGGTAGCGGTGGTTATCGCTCTTCTTGGGGTCTGCGGACCGGTTCAGGCGCAGCCGCAACCGGGGAGGGGCGAGGCGGAGAGGGAGCTCAAGATCACCCAGAGCGTGATCGAGAAAGTTCGGCGGCTCGTTGATGAGAGCGAGAACCGGAGGGCCGAGGAGGCCCTTAAACGCGCGATCGACGTTCAGGGCAGAGCCGAGCGCGAGTTTCGGGGAAACAGTATGCGCTCAACGGTCCGTCTCACTCTTGTCGCGCGTGAGTACGCGAAGCGGGCGGGGAAGCTGGCGGGGGAGCTTTCGGAAAACAGAGAATTCGTATTCCGACAGCTTGAGAGAACGAGGGAAATCCTGCGCAGAGCGCGGGAGCACGCACTGGAAGCCGGCGAGACGCGTGTGAGGGATCTCTTAAGAACCGCCTATGAGAGGCAAGACCAGGCCGAGACCGCGTTCAGAGAGCACAGGTTCCGGGTCGCCCTGAGGATGACGCAGCTCGCAAGAGAGCTTGCCCACAAGGCTCTCGAGATGGTCAAAGGCGAACAGGGGGCAAGCCCGGAGCGGGTTCGCGCCGCGCTGGAAAGGACCGACGAGCTGTTGGGAAGGATCTCGCGCGAGCTTGAAGGCGAGGGACCGCCTCTTCTGAGAGAGGCGGTCGATCTTCAGAACCGAGCTGAGACTCATTTCGACGACGGGCGATTCGCGATGGCCCTCAAGCTCACACTTTCGGCCAGGGACTTGGCCCACAAGGCGGTTGGAGGCGGTGACGGACCGGATGCGGTCGACCGGGAGATCCAATCGACCAGGGCCCTGGTTGAACGGGCCGAGGCCGCGGTCCGGGAATCGGGCTCGGACACGGCGGAGAACCTGGTCCGAGAAGCTCGATCACATATCATGAGAGCGGAAGTCCGCTTCCGTGACGGGGACCACGTTGCCGCAAGGGCGCAACTGAAGCTCGCGAGGCGGAAGGCCGAGAAGGCCCTGGAGGTCGCCGGAGGAATCTAGGTTGTGTTGAGTCATAGGGCGAGGCCCCCGATTCTCTGCGCGCTCTGGCTGCTGGCGGCGTGCCCGGCTGCGTTTGCGTCCGTGGAGTTCAGCGGCCGACTTGCGCTCTCAGGCGAGAGCGCCGGCCAGCGTTTCCGTCAGGTATCCTTCGACGAACCGACATCCCTCTTCAATCTCCAAAGCGTAAGTGACTCGGAAACAAACCTGAACGTGCTGCTCGACACCGATTGGCGGTTCGGCCCGGCCGGCGGCCACCGGTTCATAATCGACAACAGACTCCGCTATGGATCGAGCTTGACGCGGGACCGACTGACGGCGGGCTACAGATACGATTCCGGCGTCGGCTCGAGATTCGAGCTCGACTCCGAGAGTGAGGTGGAGAGGGGGAAGATATTCGAGCGCGACGAGACCGACGTGCGGCAGGCCTTTGTGGGGCGCTGGAGTCGGCGAATGGGCAATGGCAGGGACAGGCTGGAGATCTACGGCAGGGGCGAGCTTAGACGCGTAGAGGGGGACAGCCTTTTCTTCCCCCAGAGCTACAACATGGGAACGGCTAGAGTGAGTTGGGCGAGGGACATCGGCCTTCTGAGCACGATCGATATCGGCTACGGCCTTCGGTCGACGGCCGTCGTAGACTCTGCCCCGGGATCATACGTCGAACACGAGATCACAGCGCTCTACGACGCCTACGGAGGATCCTCGTACTATCTGAGCGCGGAGGCCTCGGCCACGAGACGCGACTATATTCACGACGACAACTCATCCGCAACCGGGTGGGCCGTCCTGGCGAGGGGCACGGCTCGCTACTCCGCGTCGTTGGCTCTTGACCTCGAGGCAAGGCCCTATCTGGAGCTGGCCCGTCACGACATACCGGATTTCGTATACTATGATTATCAGAAGATCGGCCTCGATCTGGGTTTGAAGGCTCGCTCCGGCGAGAAGATCGGTTGGGAGCTGCTCCCCGGCGGCGAGTTCTTGAGGGCGCCCGGGTTCGAGCGCGAAGACTACGATCAGGGCCACGTGTCTCTCGGGTTCGACGTCATGTCGACGGGCCTCTGGTTGGACGTATCCTGCAAAATCGGCCGCCGGGACTACGCTTCACCGGCCCCGCGAGACGACCTGCAAAGCATCCCCAGGTCGGACTACGTATTCACGGAGCTATTGCTTCTGGCGGAGAAACGGGTGTGGGGTCCCGTATCCCTGCGCGTGACGGGGAGCCACGACGTGGAGTGGCACGAGCTTGAGGAAGACGACATAACGATCTTCCTTCTGAGCAGCGAGCTGGCTTACAGGTTCTAGACGGCCCCGGAGCGCGTCCGTCCGCATTGGGGTGGCGGTTGACGCGCAATCTGTTAGAATGCTCCCGGACAACCCGATTCATCCAAGTGACCACATGAGTCGTCACCACAAGGAGGCACAATGAGCGCCGGCAAACCTACTATCGATATCGATGTCTTCCAGCAGCTCGAGCTCAAGGTCGCGAAGGTACTGGAGGCCGAGAAACCCGAAGGCGCGGCGAAGCTCGTAGCGATGAAAATCGACGTAGGCGGGGAGCAACGGCAGATTGTGGCGGGAATCGGTCCCTGGTACAACCCCGATCAGCTGATCGGCAGGAATATCATAGTCGTGACGAATCTCAAGCCGGCCAAGATCAGGGGCATCGAGTCAAACGGTATGCTCCTTGCCGCCATGAAAGACGCCGATCTGGCGCTCGTCACCCTGGACAAGGATCTGCCCGCCGGCGCCGAGGTGAGCTAGCGGGCGGCCCTACTCGAGCGCGCTCAGCCGCTCCCTGGCCAGCGCCGCCTCGTCGGTGTGGGGGTAGAGCTCCACAACTTGGCGCAACATCTTCTTGGCGCTCGCGCGGTCGCGGACCTCGATGTAGCTCATGCCGAGCTTGACCATCGCGGCCGGGACCTTGTCTCCATGGGGGTGTAGATCCAAGACCTTGCCGAATTCCTCAATGGCCTTGAAGTAGTCCCTCTGCGCGTAGTAGCACTCGCCGATCCAGTACTGGGCGTTGTCGGCAAGCTCCGTGTTGGGGAAGCTCCTAAGGTATTCTTCAAAACCGTCTATCGCCAGCGAATAGCTGCCCCTGGTCAGGTCGAGATAGGCGGTGTCATAGATCTCATCGGGCGTGGGGCCGCGCATCCCGGTACCCTCGACGGCCCTTTCGCCGCTTATGGTGTCGGGAGGAACCACCTTCCAAGTGACGGACTCGACCCTCCTTGAGAGATCGCCCATCCGCTCACCGCTGTCGGCTACCTGGCCGCGCAGGTACTGCAGCTCGGCGAGGAGCTCATCCATCCTGGCGTGTGAATCGGCCGTCGAGCTTCGCATATACTGCTCTTGATCCTCAATCATCCGCTCGAGCTGCTCGATACGCTCCAGGATGTCCTGCTGCCTCTGCTTGACCAGCTGAATGTCTTCCTGAGTCTTCTCGGCGTTGCCCGGCCCTCGCGCCCACTGCGCCGCCCAGCAGCCGGGCAGGGCGAGCAATCCGGCAAGCGCAAGGCAGATCCACATGTGCCGGCCGGGTGGGACAAACATCCCAAAGCGCGGGCTTGCGGCGTTTCGGAGATGCCCGCACGCGCCCAAGAGGCCCCGTGCCCTCAAGAAAACGCGTCGCCCGCTCCGGTCCGGTGTCCGTCGTTCAATCTCATGCCGCTTCATTCAGACTCATCTCCTTCCGGGTACGCAGAGACAACCCGATCGATCGCGGTCTCACGGCGAAACCGGACCCGCTTCGTTCAACAAGCTTGATGATACCGCCGGGGCTCGACGCCGGTTCCGTGACATCTCTCCATACACCGACCGTCCGGCGTCAGGCCGCGGACGGTCGGTGGGGCCTCTCGCGCGACGCTCCGCGCAGACGGTCTATCTCACCACGAAGTGAGCTCTCCTGTTCTTGGCCCATGCCTCTTCGTTGTGGCGCGGATCGATCGGCCGCTCCTTGCCGTAGCTTATGACTGAAATCCTGGAGGGGTCTATTCCATAACTCACAAGGTATCTCTTGGCGGAAAGGGCTCGCCTCTCACCCAGCGCGAGGTTGTATTCCACCGTACCGCGCTCATCGCAATGCCCTTCGATCTGGACGTCCACCCAGAGGTTCTCCTTCAGCACCTCCGCGTTGTGACTCAGGGCTTCCTTAGCGTCGTTGCGAAGGGAGTCGTCGTCATAGTCGAAGTGGATGTCCTTGAGTCGCAGCGAGATTTCCTCGACGTCGGGCCGCTCCTCGGGCTCTTCGGGGGTCTCCGGGGTTTCGGGAGGCGCCGTTTCCTCTCCGGGCTCCACCTGTTCTTCGGGAACACCGGTAGGCTCGACTTCCGGTTTGGGTTTCTTTCCGCAGTTCGTCGTGAAGAGCAACGCAACGAACATCATTACACAAATGGTCAGCAAGAATCCGGCTCTTTTCACCTTCGTTTCACCCTGCCTTTCTCTGAATGCCGTCATCCCCATTCCTTGAGGTCTCAAACCTCGGTCACTGATCCGCCGGCTCAATTGTCGAACCGGGGCGACCAATCCGGACAGAACCTCTCTCCGGGGCCGTTTGTTATTCGCCTCTGGCCGCTCCCGTCGTCGTTCATCATGTATATCTCCCTGTCCCCGGATCTCGTGGAGCTGAAACAAAGATGTCGCCCGTCCGGAGCCCAACGTGGATTCTCGTTGTTGCCCACCCCCCATGTCAAGGGCTGTTCCTCTCCGCCGAAGATGTTGATCATACAAATCTCCATCCTGCCGTCTCTTCTGGATACATAGGCTATGCGGTCTCCCCGGGGGGACCAGTCGGGTGAGTCGTTCAAGCTGCCTTCATAAGTCAGGCGCCTCACGTTCGCCCCGTCGGCGTCCATCACGTATATCTGCGGGGCCCCCGACCTGCCGGAGGTGAAGGCGATCTGATTGCCGCTCGGCGACCATGTAGGCGAAGAGTCTATGGCCGGGTTCCGGGTAAGCCTCTTTGGGTTCGAGCCGTCCGCGTCGGCCGTGTAGATCTCCGCGCTGCCGTCCGTGGTCATGGTGAACGCGATGCGCTTGCCGTCCGGAGAGAACGACGCCGCGCTGTTGATGCCGGGCCTGGATGATATGATCCAGCTCTTGCCGCCTATGCTCTTTATGCCGTGCAGGTCCGGATTCCCCTTCCAGTATCCCGTGAAGGCGATTATCTCGCCGTCGGGAGACCAAGCCGGCGATACGCATATGGAGCCGTGAGCCGTGAGGGCCCTGTCGCCGTATCCGTCATAGTCCATCACGTGGACTTCCTGGGAGCCGCTTTCCGTGCAGACGTAGGCTATCTTGGTCTGCGCGATCCCGCTCTCTCCGGTAAGAAAGAGGACCACGTCGTCGGCGAAGCTATGGGCCGCCTTGCGAGAGAGCTTCTCGGCGAAGGTCCATCGTTTGACGAAAATGGAGCGCCCGGTCGGGTATTCTTCAACCCAGCCTTCGAGGTAGAACTTCTTCCCCCTGGTCCCTATGCGCCCTCTGACTACGGCCCTCAGATCGGCGTAGGAAGTCTCGGGATTCGTCACGGAGAAAGGGACCAGGCTGAAAAGACCCGAGAGGTCCAAATCGTTCTCGAGCACTCCGCCCACGGTTTCGGCCATCGCGATCTCCTCGGGCTCGTCGTTGACCGCGGACAACCTCTCCAGTCCAAGCGGAATGGTGTACTCGCGTGACTCCCTTATGGTAAAGCTGACCTCCGTCTGAGCTCCCGTGCTGGGAGGCAGCGCCGTCTGAAGGGCCGTCATCGCCGCGCCGACGGCCAACGCGATCATGAGCGTCCGGCCCAGGGGGCCGGCCCCCGGGCGCCTTTTCCCGGCCGCGCCTCTTGCGGTCTTGATACAGTCACGGATCATAGATCTCCCTCTCCGAACACGAAGTTCACGTGCACCCCAAGGCGGTCCTCGTCAAAAGCGCGCGGGAGCGGTGGCGCCGGGTTCGAATTGAGAACGGCACGCAGGGTGGATTGGTCGAAGAACGCCAGCCCGCTCGACTCCTCGACGCGCACGCCGATGATCATGCCGTCTCTCCTAACCGTGAACTCAACCACGGCCGTTATGTACTCGCCCTTGGTCGGCATTCCGCTCGGTGGTTTCCAGTTCTGCCGTATCTTGTCCCTAAGAAGGTCCAGGTAGTAGTTGTAGTTGAAGTTGGGTGAGTCGACCTGGAAGCCCCCGACTCCGGGGGCCTGCTTGGGCTCCGGTCGCTCGGCAAGCAAGCTGTCGGGCGCGGGAGGCCGGTCGGTCTCTATCTCTCGCTTCGGCTCGGGTTTCTTCTCCGGCTTTTGAGGCTCCTTCCTCGGCTCTTCAACTATCTTCTTGGGCTCTTCCTCCTTCTTCGGAGCGGGTTTTATCTTAACGACTTCCTCAGGCGGCTCTTCCTTCTGTGACTCTTCCTCCTTCTTTTCGACGGGCTTGGGCTTTGGCTTCTCGACGGGAGGCTGCACCGCGGTCTTCTTGGGTTTGGGTTTTTCAAATTCGACAAGAGACACTTCGTACGGGGTCGACTGCGTGACAGGTTTGACGGAACGACTGTAGGAGATGGAAAGCCCGGCGATGAGGACTACGTGGATTATCACGGAGATGAAGAGGTACTTTCTGAATCTATCTCCGCGCTCTTCTGCGATGCCCCGCCGATAAGCACTTAGGATTCCGCCGATGGCGGCTATGAAACGATTCATTTCTCCCGGGTCCCTCGAGGGCCGAATTCCTCCGGCCGGACGTTTCCTCGGTTGGGCCTCGCGGCGGTTCGGTCCGATGAACCGGCGCCGCGTCATCCCGCAACGGACTACCCGTGTCAGTGTGGAATCGGCAGGCGGTTGGTCGCGCTGTTCCCTGCCGGACACCGCTTTGCCGCGCAGAAGCACGGCCCAATTCAGAGGATATGACGCCCACGCCGGACGACACGCCCCTGTCCCGGAAAGCACGCCGCCCCAGATGACGACATCCGCAAGGACAGTCTAGCACCCAACCTCTTTACGCATCAAGGGGAACCGGGGGTAATTGTGTGATTCATGAGGCACAGGCCGATCAGTGACACCTTCATTCTACCCTCGGGCGCCTCATTGGTTCCAGCGGAATCTGCGGCGCGCGGCCCGCGGGCCGGGGCCCGCGGTGACGGTGGGGCGAGCGCGGCCGACCGCCGCCCCATCGCGTGAGCCGGGTGATGCAAATCGCGCGCCGTCTCTCTCAGCGCGCCCTTCAAGCCTCAGGGCCTGCTTGAATGGTGGGGCCGGTCGAGCGGCGCCCGTTGCCCGAAGCGGCGCATGCGAACCGCGGCCGCTCTCGGGGACCCCTCTTGATCCCGGGCGACCTCGCCACCGGTGAGCCCCCAAGCACCCGCGATCGCAGGAAGCGGATGATATGGAGAATACGCCCCCCTCAGCGTCCCTCTCGAGCCCTCGTGACTCCCGACCGGCGGGTGCTCCGGGGGACAGCCTTCTCTGAAGACGCCGGGAACCCATCTTCGATCCCGCCCGAGGTCTTGGCCTTGGTCTCAGGCCCCCGTCGCCGGTGCCGGCCGAGGCGCGGTCGAGGACGGGAGCAGGCCTGGGGTACCGTGACAGCCCGTCCGCGGAGCGGCATACCGGGCGCTGTCACGGCCGCTTGGCGATGGGCCTGTCGGGCGCGGTTTCGGACCGTTCGCGGCGGCCGCATCGAGGATCGGCCATGTGTCACAATACCGGAATCCCCGTTGACAGGACGGCGGGCATGCTGATAGCTTAGTCTTACGCATATAATCCCGTTTTTCCTTCAATCCCTAGGACAGCGACTTACCGCTTAATCCCACGGAAAAGTGAAGCTCTGTGCAGGATTCGGACCGGCAGGGTTCATTCTGAGGGGGGAGGTGCCCTGTGAAAGAGTATGAAACGTCCCAGTTGAGGAACATCGCTTTGGTCTCCCACGGGGGGGCCGGCAAGACGGCTCTTGCCGAGGCAATGCTTCGCTCGGCGGGTGCGATTTCCCGGCTGGGGCGCACCTCCGAGGGAAACACGACGATGGACTACTCCCAGGAAGAGATCGAAAGACAGATCTCCATAAATCTGTCGGTCGCCAACTTCGACTGGAGGGGAACGAAGGTCAACGTGATAGACACGCCCGGGTACGCCGATTTCGCGGGCGACATGGTTGCCGGCGTTCGTGTCTGCGACGGCGCGCTGCTTCTCCTGAACGCGACGGCCGGCGTTGAGCCGGGCTCGATAACCGCATGGGAGTATCTGGCCGAGCGGTCGGTTCCGACCGTGATCTGCGTGAATATGATGGACAAGGAGCAGGCCGACTTCGACAAGGTCTTGGCTCAGGCAAGGGAGTCGCTGAGCGAAAAGCTCGCCCCGCTTTTCCTGCCGATAGGCAAGGCGGAGGGATTTCAGGGAGTCGTTGATTTGGTTCGCATGAAGGCGTATCTGCACAAGGGGTCGGACGATGGGGGATTCGACGAGAAGGACGTTCCCGATGAAATGAAGGCCTTGGCCGAGGACGCCAGAGGCCCGCTTCTTGACGCGGCCGCGGAGAGCGACGACGAGCTTCTGGAGAAATACCTGGACTCGGGGAATCTCGACGCCGACCAGCTGGCGCGGGGTTTGAGATCTGCCGTCATGCAGAGGAGCATATTCCCGGTCGTCGCCGTCTCATCCTTCAACAACGTCGCGGTGAAGCCGCTCCTCAACCAGATCGTAGGGCTCATGCCTTCGCCCGAGGACGTGCCTCCCGCGAAGGGAAAGGCCCCGGACGGAGACGCGGAGATGGAGAGGAAAACGTCTCCCGGAGAGCCGTTCTCCGCGCTGATCTTCAAGACGATCTCTGAGCCGCACGTGGGTGAGCTGTCTCTGTTCAGGGTCTACTCGGGAGAGGCTCAGGCCGGGGCCGAGGTGTTCAACCCGACCACCAGAACCGCCGAGAAGCTGGGGCAGATCTATTACTTCACAGGCAAAGGGCGCCGCGAGGTGAACAAGGCTATCGCGGGCGAGCTGGCGGGGGCCGTCAAACTCAAGGACAGTCACACCGGGCAGACCCTCTGCGCCAAGAGCAGCCCGATTCTGCTGGAGCCGATAGGCTTCCCGCAGCCGACCTTAAAGGTCGCTCTTGTGCCGAAGGCCAAGGGCGAAGAGGACAAAGTGGCGAGCGGATTGGCCCGCATCAGGGACGAGGATCCGACGCTGCATATGAAGGTCGACAGCGAGTTCAAGCAGACGCTCGTGTCGGGCATGGGAGATCTTCACCTCGAAGTCACCTGTGGAAAGCTCAGGAAGAGGTTCGGCGTAGACGTCGATTTGGTCGACCCCGCCGTCCCTTACCGCGAGACAATCACCAAGACCGTCGACGTGCAGGGGAGGTACAAGAAGCAGACCGGCGGGCGCGGCCAGTACGGCGACGTTTGGGTGCGGCTCGAGCCGAAAGGGCGCGACGAAGGGTTCGAGTTCGTCGACGCTATCGTAGGGGGCGTGGTTCCCTCCAAGTACATACCGGCAGTGGAAAAGGGCATCATCGAGGCGATGAATGACGGCGCGATCGCCGGATATAGGATGGTGGACGTAAAAGCCACCTTGCACGATGGGTCCTATCACAGCGTCGATTCATCGGACATGGCCTTCAAGATAGCCGGCTCGATGGCGCTTAAGAAGGGCGCTCAGCAGGCCGGTCCGATCCTGCTCGAGCCCATAATCGAGGTCGAGGTGTTGGTTCCCGAGGAGTACACGGGAGACATCATGGGTGATCTGAGCTCGCGCAGAGGCAAGATCCTCGGCATGAATCCCAAAGGGAGGCTGCAGTCGATAAAGGCCCTTGTGCCCCAGGGCGAGCTCCATCGTTACGCCACTCATCTCAGGTCGATAACGCAGGGCAGGGGAAGTCATTCCGAGACGTTCCACTCCTATGAGGCGGTTCCGAGAGAGCTGGGCGAGAAGGTGATCGCGGCGGCGGCCGAGAAGAAGGAAAAGGCGTCGTAAGGCGTGATTCAATCGGAGGTTTGTCCCCATGTCAGGTCACTCCAAGTGGAGCACCATCAAGAGGAAGAAGGGTAAGGCCGACGCGGCCCGAGGAAAGGTGTTCACGAAGCTCATCCGGGAGATTACCGTCGCCGCGAGAACGGGCGGCGCAGATCCGGAGACCAACGCGGCGTTGAGGAACGCCGTAGCCGCCGCCAAGGCCGCCAACATGCCCGCCTCTAACATAGACCGCGCCATCAAGAAGGGAGCCGGCGGCCTGGAAGGGGCGAATCTGGAAGAGGTGATGTACGAGGCCTACGCACCGGGCGGCGTGGCCGTCATGGTTCAGACGCTTACGGACAACAGGAACCGAACGACTTCCGAAATAAGACATATCTTCACCAAGCACGGAGGGAACCTCGCGGAACTGGGCGCCGTCGCCTGGATGTTCGAGCAGAAGGGCGTCATTGCGGTGGACAAGAGCGCGTGTTCCGAAGATGAGCTGTTCAACGCGGCGTTGGAGGCCGGTGCGGAGGACGTGGGTGGCCTTACCGAGGACGCGTTTGAGATAGTCACTACGCCCTCCGATTTTCAAAAGGTGTCCGAGGCTCTGGCCGATCTGAAAATACCCGTCATGAGCGCCGAAGTCACGCAGGTTCCCCAGAACACGGTCCCTCTGGATGAGAAGCAGGCCAGGACGATTCTGAAGCTCATGGAAGCCATCGAGGATCATGACGACGTCCAGAAGGTCTATGCCAACTTCGACATAACCGAGGAGCTTCTGCAGAGGATCGCCGGTGAGGATTAGCGGAGATAGTCCCGCGGACGGAGCGATGAGCCCTTTTGTGAGTGGGCGCGGCGGTTTGGCGCTCGGCGGGCTCGATCCGCTGCCGGGGAAGCCGGATACGCGCCGGTCGGCGTCGGTCCGGAAGTGGAGGAAGAGGTGAGTGTGGTTTTCGGAATAGACCCAGGCAGCAAAGTCACCGGCTACGGAGTAGTTCAGGATACACCGGACGGTTTCCGCTGCCTTGCTTTTGGGCGCATACTGGCCCCCGACATACCGTCCCAGGCGGTGCGTCTGGAGCGAATCTACGAGGGGCTCTCCTCGGCGATAGAGGCCTGGGGCCCCGACGTCGTCGCGGTTGAGACCGTGTTCGCGAGCAAGAACCTGAAGATGGCACTTGAGGCAAGTCACGCGAGGGGGGTCGCGCTTCTGGCCGCGGCCAACAGCGGGGCTTTAGTGTGCGAGTACAGCCCCAGGGAGATAAAGAGGGCGGTTGTGGGCACCGGGGCGGCGAGCAAGAGGCAGGTCCAGTACATGGTGGAGAAGCTCCTTTGCCCGCAGGAGAAGCCGAAGACGGATGAAGCCGACGCGCTGGCCGTTGCCCTGTGTCATCTCAACAAGGTCGCCGGTTCGATCGCCAACGCTTGACGGGCCGCGATGCACGGGGCAAGGACCTGCCGGCGGGATGGAACGCCCTAGGAGCGGGGGCCGGGATGGAACGCCTGAGATGATATCAACAGTCAGCGGCAAGCTGCTTGAGAAGAAGCCGACCTCGTTGTTGGTGGACGTCAACGGGCTCGGGTACAGCCTCCACGTTCCGCTTTCCACCTATGAGAGCGTCGGCAAGGTCGGGCAGGACATCCGCCTATATACACATCTTCGAGTACGCGACGATTCGATTGAGCTCTATGGATTCGCGAAAGAGGAAGAGCGGAGGCTCTTCCTGCTTCTGCTTTCGGTGACCGGCATAGGACCCAAGGCCGCGCTGAACATACTGTCCAGCTCGAGTCTTGATGCGCTGCAAGATGCCATAGGCGGGGGCAACGAATCCCTGCTAATGGCCATCCCGGGCATTGGAAAGAAGATGGCGGCCAGGCTGATTGTCGAGCTGAGAGAAAAGCTCGCGGCTCTCATGCCGCCCGTTACGGACCTGCCGCCGGGTCCTCCCGCGGACGCCAAGGCCTTCGAGGACGCGGTTGCCGCTCTGACCTCGCTCGGCTACGGCAGGCAGGCGGCCGCCAAGGCCGTTCGGAAGGCGCAAGCGGCCTCCGACGGAGGAATGGATCTCGAGCGGCTCGTCAGAAAGGCCCTCTCCTTTACGCGATCTTAGACAGCCCGGTCCGCGCTTCTCCACGACCCACGGAACGTTCGGCCGCGACGCCCGGTCCGCCCCCCCGGATTGGGGCGATCCAGAAACCTCTTCGGTGACCCCCGCGCCGGTGTAGACTCCGAAAACGAAGGACGCAGTCGGACGGCTGTTCCCGTCCCACAGCCTGGGCCTTCGCGACCGCCGAAGCGAGATCTACCGACGGGTAGGGTCAAGAAACCTCCCCAAGAAGAGGATAGTGCCCGTCTCGATGTCGCGGATCACGAAGATGAAAGGGCGAACGGCTTCGAACTCATCCCACATTCCTATCGAGAATCCCATTCCGGTCCCGGCGGCCGCGAGCGTGCCGTACTCGTCGACCGATATGAACGCCTTGTGCGCGACGGTGCTGATCCATGGGACGCCGTCGTCGACGCCGTCCATTCCTGAGAAATTCGCCCCGGCGGAGAAGGCGTCGGTCATTCCCATTGACTTGAGCGCCGAGATAAGATCGAAGTCCGACATGAAGGAGAACTTCGGGAACTTGGGCTTAAGGACGGTCTCTTCCAGCCCGGTTATGACGGTGTCAAGGGCCGCGGCGTCAAAAGACCCTTCAAACGTCTTGAAGAATCCTTCGTCCGGCAAAATAACAAGCATCGACGTCTTTTCGCCCCTATAGGGGAGCTCCAGCGCCCGGTAACCGTTCCCCTCGAAATACGGGAACGCCCCCTCGCCGCACATCATTTCCACGGGAACAGATGATCCGTCCAGTCGCTTGAAGCCGGCAGAGTAGGTGTAATCGGGATCGAACTTGGACCGCCACTCCGCGCTGAAATAGACCGCGTTCGCCAGAACGAGGTAGGTCAGGGCGTCGATGGAGCCCGGCGGAAGGAGTCCGTCTATGAGCCCTCCGGTCTCATTCTCAACCCATTGGTTTATCGTAGCGCGCGACTGCTCCGGTTGGCCGACGAAGTCGAGATACGCCATCTCCGCCCCATAGTCAGCGGAGAGAGTGTCGAGAAAGGACTCTATATATGTGAGATCGTCTCGTCCCCAGCATCCGTTGGCGATGCTGAAGGTCAAGCCGTCAATGCCCGTCAGGTGAGCGTTTAAGCGCTTCAACACGGAGTGGAACCCGGCTTGGGGGTAGTTGAAGGACAGGACTTCGGCCATTTGCCTCTCGGTCGTTCCTCGCGCTCCGGCGTAGGCCATACCGAAGGCCGTGACTATGCTGTGCGGCGAGATCATCAGATTGTCATCCGACGAGCCCAGCCGTCCGTATAGCTCGAAGGCGAACTCGTTGTTTCGTTCAATCCTCGTCTCAAGAGTCGCCGGTTCTTCGCCGGGCCCGGGGCCCGTTACTTTGTCGTCGCCGCAGCTTGTCAGGACAACAAGGCCGGCGCACAGGATGAGAAGACACGGAACTGCGGGTTTCCATTTCATGACGTACCTCCCTTGTTGTGTCGTCATTGGAATTGCCCTTTCGCTCAGTCGCCCAGCTCCCGCCTGGCCCAATCCGCCAGGTGGTCCGCTATTCCTTCGATGAAAGCTTCCCCGATCTCCGGCGTTGAGCCCCTGGGATCTCCCAGAATCCCGTTTTCGGTGACCGCGTGTATGCCGTCTCTCATCACCTTGGATAGCTTCCCCTTCAGCGACCCCGTGTAGCCGGGCTCGATCAAGTCCGTGCGCACAAGCTCGGGTCTAAGTCTAAGTACCTCGCTTGTCTCCCCGAGGCAGGAGTGTCCTCCGACTTTCTTCTGATCGAGTTTGAGTTTCGCGACCAATCCATTCCAGAACTCCATGAAAGAGTTGAGGTCGCCGTAGTGAATGATCCGGAGCTCCGGAAACTCCCTCACAAGGCCGGGGGCGAATGTCTCCAACGGAGCGAAGTTCCCGCCGTGGCTGGATGTCAGGATGACCGTCTTGAAACCGTGCTTTGCGAGGGAGCGAAGGTAGTCACGGAGTATCTCTTTAAGCACCTCGGGGCGAATGGATATTGTGCCGGGGAAGCTCATGTGGTGATCCGAGCAACCCGGTCTTATGGTCGGCGCCGCCAGTGTCTTGCCCAGCTTGCGAGCCACCCGCACCGCCAGCTCGTCTCCTATTATCGTATCCGTGAGGATCGGCAGGTGGGGCCCGTGCTGTTCCACGGAGCCCACCATGACAAGGGCGGTGTCAAACCCGCTCTCGAGCGCTTCCGATATCTCGCGCCATGTCATCTCTTGAAGGGCAATCTTGTCCTTGGCTTCCATCCGATTCTCCTCAGCCATGTTCCGCCTCCGAGTTCCTACTTCCAACTGTTCACCATGTGAAATTGAGCCAACTTCTCTCTCATGAACCCCACACTCTCAAACACTCCCCCCATCTCCTCGGGACACAGGGCCGGCACCCTCCATTCCTTGCCGGGATACTCGGCGATTAGGGCCCTCAGTAGCGCGGACGCCCGGCCCTTCTCTCGCCCCGCCGGCTCAACCACCAGGGAACGTATCATCACCGTTGCCGCGGTCGGATCGGTGACCACGGCGTACGCCGCGTCGAGCCTATGCGCGCGGTGAGGAGGACCCAAATGCGCGACGGTCTCCCCGGAGACCTGCCAAGGCAGATCAGGCAGCCCGTACCGGGTTACCCTCCGGGCGACCTCGAGAACGTCGACCTCCTCGAGACCGGCCCCGCGGGATTTGCCGCCTGCCTCCACGGCTCCACCTCCCGCCCGGTGAGCCTCTCGGCCGGCATCTCCGGTGGGGGAGAGGGCGAAGCTCACGAGCCTCCTGATAGTCGCAAAGCCGTTCCTCTCGTACAATCTCACGGCCGTCGCGTTTTCCACGATGACCTCCAGCTCCATCCTGCGTTCTCCGCGCGCCCGGGATTCCTCCAACAGCACGGCCGTCAGCCGGCCGCCGATGCCCGTTCCCCTGGCCTCCGGAGTGACCGCCATACCGGCCAGTCTGCTGCTCCACCCTCGCCGGGCAATCAGCGCTATGGCGACGTTCCGGTCCCCTCGGCGAACAATCCTGCTGTCGGCGATTCGGATCCCGTCCTGGGCCACCATGTTCGCCAGTGAGGTCGGGCTGAACTCAAGCTTAACGAAGTATCCCTCAAAGCCTCTATTCAAGACAGCCGCCGATGTCTCCATGTCATAGTCCAGCATGGAGTTTATCTCGAGACTCATCCACCCCTCCTTCCGTCTATGTGACCCGTGCGAATGCGATCGGTGGGAAAAACAGTGTGTGAGAATTCCGCGAAATTCGTAACGGCGACTGCCTTTTCTTGAGTCGATCCGGTGCTAGGCGGCGGCCCCGGCGTTTTGGAACTCCACCTTGAGATCCGGCTCAACCGACCTCATGAACTCGAAATCGGCCTTCTTGACGCCCAGAGAGTGGGCTATCGATTCCAGGGTGCGCTTGGCCGAGGCCTGAACGTCGGACTCCAGCGCCTCTATGAGCTGCTTCGCCTGTTGTTCCGCATGGCTCTTCGCGTCGGCGACAAGGCGGTTCTTGTCGTTCTCTGAGAAGCCCGAAGGCAGAAAGCCGCTCAGCAGATCCGGGAGCAGCCAAGGCAGCAACCGGGCGCCCTGTTCGTCGTAGAAGTGGATGTTTCGGATGTGGGCCTCGTGCATGCACGGCGGCAGGGTGAAGACAAAACAACCGTCGGACACCTCGGCGATTGAAAACTCGCTGCTTCGGAGATCGTAACGGAAGTCGATCTCGAACTCGAAGATCATCGCCATCTTCTTGTTCGAAAGCACCCAGCTCAGGTACTTCTTGCCGAAAGAGCCCCAGGAGTGGTCCGTCTCCGTAACGATCTCCTTCGTGAAGGCTTTGAAGACCGACAGGTGTCCTATCGAACGCACTGTTTCCAGGCTGGACTTCACCGATGTCTCTTTGGCCGGGGGGCCGCTTCGCCGTCGAAGGCGCACTATCAACACGGCCGTGACAAGCGCAAGCGCGACCGTTAGAATCGCAAGAATTCCTTCCATTGCCGGCCTCCCGCCTTAGAACTTCTCGTCGTACTTGGTCCAGAGCTCGTCCCCGAGACGCCAGGCGCGCTCCGTGACCTTCTCGCCCCAATCGACCCCGTACTCGGTCAGATACTCTCTCGCCTTCTCCGGGTTCTCTTTCAGGAGTCGCAAGGCCTCCTTTTCGACGGCTTCCTGGTTGTCGAAGAGCTCCTTCTGCATGGGTCCCCAAACCGCGGCCACGTCGTGACGCATGTCGCCCCAGCGTTGTGCCGTCAGTGTGCCGAGACGGTTGAAAGCCCACCACGCGCAGTCGTGATCATACCCCCGGACGCGGCCCGGCGTCTTGTACGGTTCGGCGACGTCGGTCACGCTGCAGTAGATCGGCACGTAGATCGAAGTCGCCACGTTGTCCATGGCCATCCAGACCAGACCGCCGACTTCATTGGGAAGCCAATCGCGGGATACGGTGATGGTTGCGTACATGGTGTACCATCGCGCGATGGTGCGCTCGCCCAGCCAGCCCCAACCTCCGTTGATGTCGAAGATCTTGTTCATGTCGTACGGCATGAAGGGATTGGCGAGCGGCGAGATCTCATATTCCCCGTCGTCGTTCACCCAAGTTATGTTCTTTATGAAATTGTAATCCGTGCCCTCGTAATAGTCCTGGAAGATCGAGACCATTTTCTCCAAGGTGACGAGCGTGTCGGGCTTGACCGAGAAAGGATGATTCTCGGCGTTGGGGTGGAGCTTCAAAGACGGTGCTGCCAGATCGAACACGCGCCATTCCCGGCGCCGTGCCGCGAACGAGCCACGGCCGGCCGGGTCGTAGGCGTAGCAGAACTCGAACGGCCCTTGTGAAGGATCCCACCATGAGCTGTCTCGAGCCACTTTGGTCAAGTTGTCGGATGCCATGAAGTAGTCGGGGTCGCTCAAATCGACCTCGCGAATGCGGCTTGCGTTGGCCGCCGTGCATACGTGGCCGTCGGGGACTCTCTGGGCGGCCCAGATGGACCCCACGTTGCCGGCCCCGGGGCCCACGATCTCGAAGTGCCATGCCTCCTTCGGGTCCGTGATCGACAGGCACTCGCCTTCGTCGTTCCAGCCGTATTCTCCAGTGAGCTCGCCCGCGGTTCTGATGGCCTCGCGCGCCGTCGTGCAGCGCTCAAGAAGGAGCTGAACGAGCTGCTGGCAGTCGATCAGTCCCTCTTCCGACCGGAGGGTGTGCCGCCCTCCGAAGGTGGACTCGCCGATGGCGAGCTGCCGGTCGTTCATACAGGGATAGGCGGTGTTGATGAACCCGTGCGTGTACTCGGCCTGTGGTATCTCTCCGACCACGTCGTACTTGTATGCCTGCATGGCCAGCGTGTCGCAGTCGACTCGCTTGACGATCGTCGCCATGGCGCCCTTCTCGTGCTCCTTCGCCGGTGCTATGTCGAACCATGCCCTTGTGCGGTGGCTGTCGCAGGTGTGCGACGTCATGACGGACCCGTCGAAGGAGGCGTCCTTGCCCACCGTCACGATGGTGCACTCATCGGAGCGGGTCCGGGCCTCGGACGAAGCCGGCTCGTCTCCCAAAGCGGCCGTAGGGAATGTCGTCCACAGAAGAACTGCCGCCATCGTCGGCGCGAATCCCGCGACTCCGCCGAGGAAAGCCCGGGAAGCGCTCGGGACGGGCGCGGATATCCGTGAGGTTCTCCTTCGAATCATAGTGTCTCCTTCAGTTCTCTGAGAGAGGAATCGGTTTTCAGCCGCCCGGAGTGAGAAGCCAAGGGGGTCGAAAGACCCCCGTATCGGATGTCTGCGATTATAGGCCATATCGGGGGGAAGTCAATATGCCGGCTTCTCGGGGGTTGGCGACGTTATCCGCCCGACACGGCCGATCTCGCATGCTCCGCCCGGGCCGACCTGCGGAATGGAAAAACAAATGGGTAGCGCCGGCCGTTCAATTGCTTGCCGATGAAGGTGGGGCGGACCAGGAAGTGGTAGCTGAGGAACAAGACCGGAAACGCGATCGCGTTTATCAATAGGAACTTGAAGGACCAGTGAAGGTCCCAGCGCGCCACCCACACCTGAAGGGCGACGACGATCGGAAGATGCGCTATGTAGATCCAGTACGAAGAGTCGGCAATGTATCTCCAGGTGGCGCTCTCCGTCCGGCGGACACGCAAGAACAACCCGAGGAATCCCAAGATAAAGGCCCACATCATGAGTCCGTAGAAAAGATAATGGCCCAACCTGATCGGCGTTCCGTATTGTTCGAAGAGCCCCAGGTGGTACAGATGCCACGTCGGGAAACGGGTAACCGGAATAAGGGCCGCGCCCAATATCAAGTGCGGCTTCCACCTTCCGGCGACTGAGTCCAGCAGGTCCGTCTGCCTGTGCAGCGCCCAGCCGACGGCGAAGATGAAGCTGAAGAGAAGCGTCGGGGCCGGATCGGGGATTAGCGATTCCTTGGGGGTGTCCACGGACCAGCCCCGCTGCGTGTATAGAAACGGCATGGACATGAGCGCGAACACGGGGACCTGCCAGGGGGAGGACACTATGGCTCGAAAACCGGCGTCGAGCCCTTTGACGAGGCCTTTTCCCGCGCCCGGAAGCCGCTTGACGGCGAACCTGAGCCCCAGGGCGAGGGTGTAGATCACCAGCAGTTGATGAAGGAACCAAAGGTGGGTGAGATCGAACTTCTGAAGAAATCCCAGGCTTAGGAAGAAACCGATCGTCAGCATGGCCGGCGCGACCATGCGGGCCTCCTCCGGTACGCCGATGATGTCCCAGTTTCCGGACTTCGCGGCGCCGCTCAGCCAGATGAAGACCAAAATGGGGTAGATGATAGCCCATCCAACGACAAGCGGTATCAGGATGCGGCTGATCCGGTTTCTGATGAAGGCGCCGATGCCGCGCTTCGTCCAAAGAAAATGAGCGAAAAAGCCCGCGATCAGGAAGAACAGCTCCAGCCGGAAGGAATGACTCGTGTGCCTGAATACGTCAAGTGCGAGGCTGGGGGAGTTGTCCCCGATCGCCCAGTACTGAGCGGCTTCGGTCTCGAATGACTCCGCCGCGTGAAAGACCACCCCCAGAAGAAGCGCGAAGGCCCTTACGGCGTCCAGTGAGTGATAGCGGACGGATGGTCTGTACGATTGTTCGAGTGTCATGAGTCGAAACCGGCTTCGAGGGTCCATCGAAGAGCAAGGCCGTTGTCCTTGTCTTCCGTACGAGCGAGCGGCCGGTTTGGTTGCATGCGGCGTTAGTGACGCTCACCTTGATGCCGCCGAGTCTCTTTCGTCTCGGCTTTGGCCTTGAGCAGCTTGTTCAGCTCCGTTATGTTGCTTTGGAACTCTACGACCCACGCATCCGTCTCCTGCTTCATCAAGCCTTCCACTTGGGCAATGAAGTCCTTTATCCTCTGCAGCATCGCGGGCACATTGATTTCCCGGAGTTCTTGTTCGCTCTGTTTTGCGTACATTATTGCCCAATCGCACTGGAACTCCTGTAGTGCTCTTTCGATCGACATCTGGGTCACGATGAAACGCATCCAGCCCGTAGAGAGTCCGAAGTACTTATCAAAGGCAAAAACCCCCGCAGCGGCCGCGAGAAGCACGTAGCCCCATTGCCCCAAAGCGATGCCGCCCCCAACCGCCGCCGGTAACCCTGCCGCGTCGAGCAGCGGGCACAGGGCGCCGGCGGTTGCTAGTGAAATCGCCAGGAAACGCAGGACCCGAGACCGTCTTCTTATGGGTCCCTTCTTCTTATCGTACCAATCGATGTGCGCTCGAGTCTTCGCAACGGCCCATTGATACACGCGATCGAGTGATGCTTCGGGGTCGGTGTTGTCCCATTTCGGGAAATCAACGTCTACCGGCATTGGCGAGTCCTCCCTGTCTGCAGTGAACCAGTCCGGAAGGAGTCTACCCGAACGAGTAGCGCCGAGTCAAGGTGTTGCCGGCTGTCGTGTTGGCTGCGGTGTTTGAATAGAAAGGGAGATCATCGCCCCAGCGGGGCTCGGGCTGAGGGAATTGTTGTGCTTCAGCCCCGTCTTTCGGAGGGGATTGAAGAAATCGATTGGGGTCGAATCCGGCGGCGAATAGCTCTCGGTGGGAATCCAAGGAACACCGCATCGCAGTCGCCTCCGGGATACGATGGGCGTCTTCTACCGACTCGGATCGTAGGGATCGCTCCTCCCGGGCTCCTCGAATCGAAAACCCAGGGCGAGCATTGTCCGAACGTCTTTATCATCGACATAGAGATAGAGCGTGTAACCCTCAGGACAGCAACAAGCCTCGCAGACGACCTCCATTGTCCTGTGCGCCGTGATGTCTTGGATCCCAACGCCGAGCTTGCGGTAGTAATTCAATATGATTCGTTTTCGACGCTCCCAGTCCCTTGGATACGAGTCGTAGTCATTGTCGTGCCTTTCCAGCCAGTCTCTTTCCCAGGGGTTCCCCAAGCACTGAATCGGGTCAATGGCCACCCAAGTGCACTGCGGAGCTTGCGGCTCGGAAAGCTCATCCAGAAGCTCGCGGGCCCTCCGCCGGGCGGACTCGTATGGATTGCCGGAGAACCTGGGCAAGTCGGCGAGAACCTCGAGAATCTCTCTACTATCGCGAACGTTCGGATTGTCCAGTAGATTCCAGACTATGTTGCCGGAGATGTATCCGCGAAGCAGGCGTGCGATTTCCAAGAGTGCATCGGGAGGCGTGTCCGTGTCGGCCGCGAGCATCGGAATGAGCGCCGACCAATGCGCGTAGTTGTCGGTGTGCTTGAGATCGGCCCAAAATGACGTGTCGAATAGAAAGGCGTCCGATTCCTCCACTTCGAAGTGATGGAAACGCCTCAGATCAAGGCGCTCGCGGTCGTCGAAACGGATCCAGCCGATCTTGTCCTGGAGCTTCAGTCCGATCGCACTACTGTAGAAGCAGCCGGAAGGGCAGTCGTGGACACTGCCGTAGCTCACTTGGAACAGAAGCGTTTGATTATCTCCCGTGTAGCGGATCTCGATGTTCCGGAGCTCCGGCAGTCCTTCCTCTGCCACGAATGAGCGCACGTCTGCGGGCACATCGGGCGGAGGGTCCGGTCGCATGGGGTTGTCCCCACAACCCTGAAGGGCCGTTGTGAACAAGACGATCGCGATCCAGACCGATAGAGATCTCATTTCGCCACCACCTTTCTTGGGGCTTGGGCTTCAGGGGCGGGAGGGTGTCTCGTAAGTTCGTCTGGCTCCGGGGCCTCAGCGCTTTCGGCCCGGTGACGGTACTAGCGAATCGCTGATTATACTAACACGCATACCGGTTGTTTGCTCCTGATACGGCCGGCGCGGCGACGTAGAGGATTCTTGCGTGGACGCGGCCGACGTCTGCCCCCCTTGTGGAAGGCCACGCAACTGATCGAGTCTCTAGCGGCCGAGGCAGTCGTCGCTTGAAATCGAATCCCACGTAGGCCATTGCCGGCAGGGAGGTCTTAGGCTCAATCGAGACCGCCTGCGTAGCGAGAACCGCCCTGTGTGGCATAGTAGTGTTCTGGGCTCTCTTTTGCACCCCTATACATTATAACTCAGAATTCTCTCCCCGCGCAAGCCTTTGGCGAAGCGAGCCATGCGATACGAGCGATGCGAGCCTTAGAGGTCGCTCCTATCGCCCGGCCACGAGTTTTACGGCGATCGCCGCAACCGCAATCCCGGCAATGATAAGAACTATCATCCCCCTCGGGGGCCCGCCCGCGCCGGTCTTGGCGGCGAAGAAGTACGCCAGAAGCACTCCGAGAAGAAGCAGGCCAACGGCTACGGCCACCACGACCTGCCTGGTCGCGCCCGCGCCGGTCTGCTTCTCGGCGATCCGCAGGGCGTTGACGATATCGGTGTCGCTCGTTCCCGGGTGGCTCGCCTTGAATTCCTGGATCAAACCCGCGATCTTGTTGCCCAGCTCAATGGCCAGAGTCGAGGCGCGGGACTGAGGGGGAGGCACAAAAGGCACGAACATGGCTGCTCCTTTCTACTTCTGTGTCTTGTCTTCGAGTCCGCAGAGAAAGCCCGCTCGCTGATTGCCGCGGAATCCCTTTCTTGGCTGCCGGATGCCTTTTGCCGTCGACGGAGTAGCGCAGGCCGTCAATGGCGGGCTGGATCATTCTGCAGACACGCCATGTGTCGCCCGCGAGGCTTCCTCTCACTGCCGGTTGAATCTCGCCGGCGACCGTGATTCTAGTGTTCTATATGATGTATACGGACAGAAGCCCCAAAACGGTTCGCCTTCCGGCCCATCATGTCAATCGCAACGGGATTCCGGCAATTCGTCTCCGTCGCGGACACATGGGCACGCGCCCAAACGGATGCGAGCGGCGGCTCCCGGACTTCGGGGATCTCGGCCGAGCCTGTTGCGTCCGATCTAGAGCCCCAGAATCGGCCTGTTGTCGGGGTTTCGGGTCTCGCCCGTTGATGTACAGTATATTGCCGGCTTGTCCGCAACCGGGCACATGTACTCGCAAATGCCGCAGCCTATGCAGTGCTCCGGATCCACTACGGGGAGCTTCAAGAGCCTCGTCTCACCGTCCCTTGTGCGGACCTCTTTTTCTTCGAACCAGATGGCTTTTGTCGGAGTGGGACAGTGCTCTTCGCAGACTATGCAGGGAGTCTGATACGCGTACGGTAGGCAGCGATTGACGTCGATAAAGGCAAGCCCGATCTTGAAGTTCACCTTCTCTTCCAAGGGCATCTTCTCGAGCGCCTGGGTGGGGCAAACCTGGCCGCAGAGAGTGCAGTTATACTCGCAGTAGCCCGCTCGGAAGTTCATGACGGGGGACCATATCCCCTCGAATCCCGCCTGCATGAGAGTCGGTTGTATGCCGTTCGTGGGACAGACTTTCATACACTCCCCGCACTTGATGCATCTCTCAAGGAAGTCCTCTTCTATAAGCGCCCCGGGCGGTCTTATGAGGGCCGGGTTGGCCCTCGCCCTGTCGAGTCCCAAGGTGATAAACGGCACCGCCGCGGCCGCCCCTATCGCCGTTCCAAGAAGCCTCCTGCGCCCGATATTCAGCGGCGGGGAAGAGGGCTTGAGAGACATCTTATAAGAGATGGCTTCGGTAGGGCAACTCTCCACGCAGTTCCAGCAGTGCATGCACTCGCTGATCCTCCAGCTTCCCACGGGGCCGCGGTTCCGCCCCGGCTCTCCTCCGTCCTCGGTTTCGGCGAGCACCGGCTCGGCCCCGCCCTGGCATCCCTCGAGGCAGTCTCCGCATGCTATGCAGGCGTCGCCGTCGAACTGAAGCCTAAGCGCGCTCCTTCGCGACACGTAACCCAGCAAGGCGCCGAGCGGGCAGAGGGCCCTGCACCAGAACCTGGCGGCCAGCCAAAGAAGAGCGAAGACCGCCGCGAAAACAGCGCCCAGGAAGAGGCTCTGCGCGAACCGCGGTTGTTCGAACGAAAGCACGTGATTTCGAAGAAAGCCGTACGCCGCTTCTCCGGCGGAGCCGATCGGGCCGCCCACGTCGTACATGACCCCGATGACGGCCCTAACGATTTCTTCCAGGGCGGGTCCTACGGAAAGGCCTATGGATCGGACGGCCAGCGATATGGGGTCCATGAAACCCGAGAGGTTGAGTCCCAGGACGGAGAGCATGAGGATCGCGACGAGAATAAGGTACTTCCATGACTGCCAGGGCTTCCATTCCCCCTGCCGCCTCGAGGATCGCGGCCGGGTCAAAACGTGGACTCCGTGAAGCATGGTTCCCATCGGACAGACCCATCCGCAGAAGACTCTTCCCAGCACGAGGGTCACGCCTATGACTATCAGCCCGAGCAGAAGAAGAGTCGGTATCCAGTGGGTCGCGAGAAAGGTCGTCAGCCCCACAAGCGGGTTGATCTCGAAGAACACCTTGACGGGATAGCGTATCTCATCGGTGCCCGTGTAGCGGGTGCCTACAAGGAGGGCGATGAAAGCCGCAAGAAAGGCGATTTGAGTTATGCGTCTCGCTGTTCTCACTCGAGGTTTGAAACTCCTTCCGGGGGATCTTCCTTCAAAGCCGGATTAAATCGATAGTCGCGCGAAGCCTTGGCGCCCTGAGCCCGCGGGCCCCGCGTGACGCACCGCCTTTTGCCTGCGCGGAGAGATCGCCGGCCCCTCGCGTCCGCCGGCCCCTCGCGTCCGCCGGCCCCGGGCACCCGCCGGCCCGATTTGGGACGACGCTCTTGCCGGTTCGGCGTCGAAAAAACCTCGGAGAGGCATTGTCCGGCGCAAAGCAGAGCTTCTTCTCGGCCGATCGAAGCTAGACTTCCGCGATCTCTATCTTGGTAAGATCGGGCTCGCCGAAACCTCTTTTCACGGCAACCTTCACACAGGCCAGGTCCTCTCCTTTGAGGCCGAACAGGGTGGCCCCGAATGAGTCTATGGTAGTCTGATCGATCCCGGTGGCAAGGGTGTCGATTTTCTCGACGTCCTTGAGATTCCCGCCCTGGGGTCCGTTGGCCTTCAGTATTCGAACCGCGTCCAGCACGGTGAGAGTCGGTTTGAAGAAAGCGGCCAGATCCACGGAGCACTCGTCCAGCTTCTGGTGGAGCTGGTTCCTTCGACCTCCGATGGCCCCCAGCCAGTTCTTCATCGACAGTGAAAGCCGGGCCAGCGAATGATGCTTGGCTATTGGCGCGTTTATGATCTTGTCCGCTTCCACGAAATCACTGTAGACGGACCACTTCTTGAGCACGTCTCCGTCGAGCTTCATCTCTTTGAGCTTCTTGTCATCCGTGTGGCGGACCTTCGCCCCGGCCTCCTCCGCGGCCTTCGCTATTCCGGAGCGCGTGTAGCACCGCCGCGCTTCATTGCACGTGTTGTCTATGACAATCACTTCTTTGGCGCCGGAGCCGAAGCAGAGATCGACCAGAGTCCTTACGACCACGGGATTGGTGTTGGCCGCTTGCTCGGGCGTTCTGTCCCAGCCGATGTTCGGCTTGACGATGACCTTGTCGCCCTTGGAGATGAACCTGCCCATTCCGCCGAGGGCCTCCAACGCCGCCTTGACGAGTTCCTCCGGGGGCATGTCGCGGGCGATCGCCAGGTCCGGCACTACCGGCTCGGATGCGGCCCGCTCGGCGGCTGAGGCGTTCTGCAGTGAGTCAGGGCCGATCGAGGCGGCTTGTGCGGTCCCGCCCATTCCTCGGTGAGCACCGAGCGTCCGGCTCAGCCAAGGGTTCCCGTTTGTAAGCGGCGCGACGGGCGCCATCAGTGAAGAGAGACCGACGCCCGCGAGTCCTCTCAGGAGCTTTCTTCGTTCCATGTCCTTTTCCTTGCGTAGAACGGCCCCTAGGGGGGCCGCCGCTCATGGTTTCGATGGTGTGGACCCGTCGGAGATCTACTGGGGGAAGGTCCTCGACGCGTACTAAGCATAAGGCTACCATGCGGAAGGAGCGACGGTCAAGGAGTGAGCCGGAGTCTTTGACCTACCGTGTGCGCCCGTGTTAGCCTTGGCGGTGAGGCGTACGTTGATCCCGTGATCCGGCGGGGTCGAAGGACTTCCCCAAGATGGATGAATCCCCGGAGGAGGGCCTCCAATTGACAAAAGGTGCAGGGCCTGAAGAGATCCCCGGAAGGGTGACTGATCCCGAACGGGCCGAAGGCGAGGCGACGCTGGATAACGCCCTTAGGCCTCAGGGCTTCGAGGAGTTCATAGGGCAGACGCAGAACAAGGAACGCCTTGAGATATTTCTTGAGGCGGCGAAGCAGAGGGATGAGGAGCTGGATCACGTCCTTCTCTACGGGCCTCCCGGCCTGGGGAAGACCACACTGGCTCACATTCTGGCCCGGGAAATGGGAGTGAGGATCTATCAGACTTCGGGGCCCGCCGTTGAGAGGCCCGGCGACCTGGCGGGGCTTCTCACGAGACTCGAGGACAAGGACGTCATATTCATAGATGAGATTCACAGGCTGAATCACGTGGTCGAGGAGTACCTCTATCCGGCGATGGAGGACTACGCCATCGACATCATGCTGGACAAGGGCCCGAGCGCGCGTTCGGTAAGGTTGAACCTCCAAAAGTTCACGTTGATCGGCGCGACGACAAGGGCGGGGCTCATCACGTCTCCGCTTAGAGGGCGGTTCGGAGTTATCATTCGCCTGGGCTATTACGACGCGGACGAGCTTTACAAGATAGTGCTCCGCTCCGCGGGCATACTTGGCGTCGAGATCGACGAGGAGGGCGCGAGGGAGGTTGCTTCCAGGGCAAGGGGGACTCCCAGAGTCGCCAACAGGCTGCTCCGTCGCGTCCGCGATTACGCTCAGGTCAAGGGGGATGGGTCAATAGGTCGTGAGATCGCCGAGGCCGCGCTCGCGATGTTGGACGTGGACCACTGCGGCTTGGATGAGATGGACAGGAGGATGCTGGAGGCCTTGGTGAGCAAGTTCGACGGAGGTCCGGTCGGTCTCAACACGTTGGCGATGGCGGTCGGAGAGGAGCCGGACACCATAGAAGACGTGTACGAACCGTACCTCGTACAAGAGGGATTCGTAGATAGAACGCCCAGAGGCCGGGTGGCGACAAAGCTGGCGTTCGATCATCTGGGAGTCGAGCCCCGTGGGTCCCACGCCGGGTCCGACGGGTCAAGGGCCGACGCGGGGGACGACAGCAGCCGGCAGGAGAAGCTCTTCTAAGTTGCAGGATCTCGGGAAGTTTCTGTTGATTGCGGGCCTTGTCTTCGCGGCCCTGGGGTTGATTCTCACGTTCGCGCATCACGTGCCGTTTCTCGGTCGGTTGCCGGGAGACATACAAATACAAAGAAAGGGCCTCACCGTCTACTTCCCGATCGCGACGTGCCTCCTTCTCAGTCTGCTTCTGACACTGCTGCTGAACCTATTTCGCAAGTGATAGTGTCGTGCGTAGGACGCCCTAAACACGGGAGCCGCTTGCGGGTCCCGGACGTGTGCAAGCAATGATGCGAGTCGAAGATTTTGATTATCATCTGCCTTCCCGCATGATCGCGCAAGAGCCCGCGGCGGAGCGGGACCACAGCAGGCTCATGGTCGTCGGGAAAGAGAGCGGGACGATCGAGCACCGTGTGTTCGCCGATCTGCCCGGCTTCCTCCGGAGCGGGGACGTCCTGGCGCTCAACGACACGCGTGTGATAAAATGCAGGCTCCTCGGGGAGACGGAAAAGGGAAAGCCCGTCGAGCTGCTGCTTCTGAGGAGCGTCGAGGACGGCCTGTGGGAGGCTTTGGCAAAGCCCGGTAAGAGGGCGAGGCAGGGCGAGAAGATGTCTCTGGCGGGCGGGCGCGCGCGGGCTGAGGTGGTCGGGCTCACCGACGGAGGCAGAAGGCTCGTTTCCTTCGGCCCCGGAGTCTCGGTGACTGATCTCATGAATGAAGCGGGGCATGTTCCGCTTCCTCCATACGTCAAGAGGCCGGATCAAGAAGCAGACGTCTCTCGCTATCAGACGGTCTATGCCCGGCATGACGGTGCGGTGGCCGCTCCTACCGCGGGGCTTCATTTCACGCCGGGCCTTCTGCGGGAGATCGAGAAGAGCGGCGTTCGGCTTGCGTGGGTGACCTTGCACGTCGGACCGGGGACCTTCCGCCCCGTTCGCGAAAAGGACCCGCGGAATCACCATCTCGATCCCGAGTGGTTCAAGCTCGATCCGGAGCAGGCCGCGGTACTGAACGAGGCAAGAAGAGGGGAAGGGCGAATCTTCTGTGTCGGCACGACCGTCGCCAGAGCCTTGGAGACCGTAGCGCGGCCGAGCCCCTCCGGTGAGACCGAGTATGTCGCCGTGCCGATGGAAGGATGGACGGACAAGTTCATACTGCCCCCGTACGATTTTAGGATGCTTGACGCGCTGATTACCAATTTCCATTTGCCGAGGACTACACTGCTGATGCTGGTCGCCGCGTTGGCCGGCAGAGAGCTTGTTCTCAAGTCGTACGGCGAGGCGATCTCGGCCGGGTACAGGTTCTACAGCTACGGAGATGCTATGCTCATTCTGTAGCGGTGATGCGTTTGCAGAGGAGTGCCCTCTGGCGGCCCCGTGTGGCGGCGGCAACGCGATGGTTTCGTGAGGGCCGTCCCTCGAATGATCCGGAAGACGGCGAGTCGGGTGATCCGTAGAATGATGCGGTTGATCCGCAGAGTGAATCGACTAAGGCGGCGATCCTCTCGCGTCGGTTCCGTCCGATATCTTCATAACGCAATGGGACAATGTTAGGATTTCCGGTATATGGGACCTCTTAGCTTCGAGCTGGAAACAACTTGTCCGGAGACCGGCGCGAGGGCCGGACGCGTTCGTACTCCGCGTGGGAGTTTCCGGACGCCCGCTTTCATGCCCGTGGGGACTCAGGCCACGGTAAAGGGGCTTTCCCCCCAAGAGCTGCGCGAGTCGGGAGCCGCGGTTGTCTTGGGGAACGCGTACCATCTGTTCTTGCGCCCCGGGACGGAGACCGTCAGGCGGATGGGCGGTCTTCACAAGTTCATGAGCTGGGACGGGCTCATTCTCACCGACAGCGGGGGTTACCAGGTCTTCAGCCTGGCCGATCTGAGCAAGATAGACGACGACGGTGTGGCGTTCCGCTCCCATCTTGACGGGAGTCTTCACACGTTCACGCCTGAGCTGCTGATAGACATCCAGGCCGATCTCGGATCGGATATCGCGATGGTCTTGGACCAGTGCGCGCCGTACCCGTGCGGGAGGCCAGAGGCGGAGACGGCGGTTGGAAGAACGATCTCCTGGGCCGAGCGAAGCGCGAGGAGATTCAGGGAGAAGGGCGCCGAGGGGCAGATCCTGTTCGCCATAGTGCAAGGTTCGTCTTATGAAGACCTGCGATTGCGCTGCTGCGAGGATCTGATGGAAATGTCCTTCTCCGGCTACGCGGTCGGAGGGCTCTCCGTCGGCGAGCCGAAAGAGATCACTTTCGAGCTTGTGGGGCTGCACGGCCGCGTGCTTCCGGCGGCATCCCCTCGATACCTGATGGGGGTAGGGGCTCCGGACGATCTCGTGGAGGCGATCTCACGGGGGATGGACATGTTCGACTGCGTCCTTCCCACGCGCAACGCGAGGAACGGGACGGTGTTCACCCGAAAGGGCAAGCTCGTCGTCAAGAACGCGTCGTACGCTCGCGATCCCGCTCCACTTGATGAGGATTGCGGGTGCTACACTTGCAGGAACTTCTCCCGCGCGTATCTGCGTCATCTTTTCCAGGCGGGTGAGATACTGGGGCCGAGGCTGGGCACTCTGCACAGCGTCTACTTCTTCCTTGATCTGATGAGAGAGGCCAGGGAGGCGATTACGGCGGGCCGCTTTTATAGCTGGAAAAAGGCCTTCCTCGAAGGTTATCGTTCGGGACTGGAGGAGGCGACCTAAACATGGGGCGGCCCCGGAGCTCAGCGGCGTTTGGGGGCCGATCGGGCTTGAGATTGAGTTTCAAGGGATAACCAACTCGGGAAGGGGGTCCATACAATGTTCGACACTGCACATGCCATGACAGGAGGGGGAGGCGGAGGGGGCGGTCCGGACGCCTTCACCGGCTTTGTTATTCCTCTAATTATCGTCATGGCAATATTTTACTTCATTCTCATCAGGCCTCAGTTGAAGAGACAGAAGCAACATACTTCCATGCTTAGCTCTCTACAGAAAGGGGACAAGGTTGTAACTTCGGGTGGAATCCATGGCGTGATTGTCGGTCTAAAAGAAGATGTGGTAGTGCTGAAGGTCTCGGAGAATACTAAGATAGAAGTGAACAAGGGCTCTATCGGCGTGGTCAAGAGCAAGTCGGGAGAGGGTGCTTGATCCGGGCCCGGTAGTCCGTCGCGGCGCTAGCTAAGGCGCTTGAGACCTAGGACGAGGAGCAAGACCGACCCTTGTGCCCGGGCGGCGACGAAGAGGCCGGCCGTGGCTGTGTAAGCCGGCATGAAACCAGCCCTGGGACGGGCGCTTAATAGACGCGAGGCGCACGGTGACGATGAGATCCGGATGGCGGACCTCGCTGATAGTCGATACGTGTGAAGGCGATGGCGATGAGTATGAAGAAGATCAGAGTTTACGGCGATCCGGTGCTTCGGGAGAAGGCCAAGCCCGTGGAGGGCATCGACGAGAGCATCGATCAGCTTGTGCGGGACATGTTCTCTGTCTTGGAGATCGAGGGTGGGATCGGCCTCGCCGCGAATCAGATCGGTGTTCCGCTGCGAGTCATTATTGTCAGCGCTCCTTCGGATGACGGAACGAGAATCGAGTTGGCTTTGGTCAATCCCGTCATAACGTCGGCGGAGGGTTGGCTCGAGCACGAAGAAGGATGTCTGAGTGTTCCGGGTATCTACGAAGAGGTCCGGAGGAGGGCCAAAGTCACGGTTGAAGGCCTTCAGTTGAGCGGGGAGCGTTACGAAGCGGGCTATGAAGATCTGCCGGCGACGGTATTCCAGCACGAGATCGATCACTTGGACGGCGTTCTCTTCGTTGACAGAATATCGCCTCTGAAGAGAAGGCTCCTGGAGAAGGAGTTGAGCAAGATCGCTCGCGAGGAGGGTTGACGGCGTGCGTGCCGGCGACTGATCAAATGCGCGGCGGTGCTGGGCGAGGTTTTCCCCGGTGCCGCTTGGCATCGCCTCCGCGCGCGACTTGCGCCGGGAGGGATCCGGCGCGAACAGGTGACGCATTCGCCGCGTGCATGTTGCCGCTTGATTCCGCGCGCTCCACGGCCGTGAGGTCCGATACGGGCCGATTCAAGAACCGACGCGGGCCCGGCTCTGATCGGGCGAGCCTCCGACACTGATCCGGTGAAAGCCGGCTCTGATCGGGTGCCGGCCCCAAACAAGGTACTCCCTCATGCGAATAGTGTTCATGGGCACTCCGGATTTTGCCGTTCCCAGTCTCAAAGAGCTCGCATCCAAGCATGAGATTCACCTCGTGCTGACGCAGCCCGACCGTCCCTCGGGAAGAGGCAGGAAGCTTTTGCCCCCTCCGGTGAAGGTCGAAGCGCTCAATCTGGGATTGCGGGTCATACAACCGGACAGCGCCAACCACCCCGACGTCCTTGCCCTCATTGAGGAGATGAGACCACAGGTAGTGGCCGTCGTCGCCTATGGATGTATTCTGAAGAAGCCCATTCTGGGGTCGCCGACCATCGCTCCGGTGAATCTCCACGCTTCACTGCTCCCCAAGTACAGAGGCGTTACCCCGATAAACAGGGCGATAATGGAGGGAGAGACGGTCACGGGAGTGACCACGATCCACATGGATGAGGGGATAGACACGGGCGACATTCTTCTCCAGGAGCGTGTCGAGATAGGCGACGATGAGACGGCGGGCGAGTTGAGCGAGAGGTTGGCCGACGTGGGCGCGCGTGTGCTCTTGAGAACGGTGGACGACCTTGAAGCCGGAAGCCTCAAGCGGATTCCGCAGGATGACTCGGGGGCAACCTATGCTCCCAAGATGAAGAAGGGCGACGGGATAATACCTTGGGAGCGCGAGGCCTCGAAGGTGGTTAATCATATCAGAGGCGTTACCCCCTGGCCCGGCGCTACGACTTACATGGACGGGCAATCGATTACCGTCGTCCAAGCGGGTATCGTCGTTCCAGAAGCGGCCGGCGCCCCCGAGCCGGGCACCGTGATAAGCTTGAGCTCCGAAGGGCCCATCGTTGCGGTAGGCGGAGGGGCTGTAGTCCTTCGCAGGGTGTGCCCCGCGGGCAAGAAACCGATGGCGGGAGCCGCCTGGGCGCGAGGCAGGCGCGACCTAGTGGGCCGCAGATTCTCAGGGCGGCCATGAAGCCAGAGAAGAAGTACAACGTAAGGGAGATGGCCCTTCATATCCTCCGGGCCGTCGACACCAAGCGGGTCTTCAGCGACAAACTGCTTGAAAGCACCCTGTCCAAATCGCATCTCGACAAGAGGGACAAGGACTTCCTGACCATGTTGGTCAAAGGGACCCTCAGACGGCGAGGTACGATTGACTGGATACTCGACCGATACGTTCAAGGCGGCGTCGAAGGGCTTCCGGCTTGGGCCAGGAACGCCCTCAGGCTCGGGGTGTTTCAGATATACTACATGGACAGAGTGCCTCCCAGCGCGGCCACGAATGAGAGCGTCTCGCTTGTACGCAAGTACTGCGGCCGCGCGCTCGGCGGGCTGGCGAACGCTGTGCTCAGGAAGTTCGCGGCCGAGAAAGGCGACGTCCGGTATCCGGAGCGCTCGGCGGATCCCGTTGAGGCGATCTCCGTGGAGCACTCTCACCCGAGATGGATCGTTGAGCGGTGGATCTCCCGTTTCGGCGAGGAGGAGACCTCCGCGCTGTGCGCCGCCAACAATGATGTATCTCATGTGGATCTGCGCGCGAATTCGCTTAAGACCACACCGTCGCGAACGGCAGCCCTTCTGGAAAGACAGGGTCTCGAGGTCACCCGCGGCCGCTTCAATCCGCAGATAGTCAGGGTCAGAGGCGAGATCTCAATCGTCAAGATGGATGGATTCGGTCGGGGGTTGTTCACCGTGCAGGATGAAAGCGAGAGCTTGGTGTCGCTTCTTCTGGCTCCTCATCCGGGCGAGCGCGCGCTGGATCTCTGCGCGGCGCCCGGCGGCAAGGCGACTCACATCTACGAGCTGATGAAGGGGACGGGCATAGTGGTGGCCGCGGACATAAGCCCTGGAAGGGTCGCGTCGATGGCCGGAGCGATTGATCGCATGGGATGTGAAGGCGTGACCCCGGTCGTGGCGGACGGACGAGAGTTCGGCGCACGGTTGCCTTTCCACAAGGTGCTGGTGGACGCGCCCTGCTCCGGAATGGGAGTTTTGGGAAAGAAGGCCGACGCCAGATGGCGCAAGACTCCCGACTCCTTCTCGTTTTTGAGCGATCTGCAGTTCTCGCTGCTGATGGGCGCGGCTGATCATGTTGCCCCGGGAGGGGCCATGGTCTACAGTGTTTGTACGACGGAGCCCGAAGAAACGGACGACGTCGTTCGGAAGTTCATCGAGCAGAGGGCCGATTTCGGCGTCGAGGACGCGGCCGGATTGCTCCCGCGGGACGTGGTCGAGCCCAACGGTTCGATGCGCACATATCCTCACAAGCACGGGATCGACGGAGCGTTCGCCGTTCGATTTATAAGGAAATGAAGGAAATGCCTGAGCATAGGGATAAGGAAGCCGGCCCCTGGAAGCGGCTGCCGTTCGCGTTGCGGCTCGCGATTCTCGCGGGAGCGGCTTTCATTATTGGGTTGGCCTCGGTCAACTATGTAGCCATGCCGTTCATAGTCCATCGCTCCGGTCTTGTGGATGTGCCTTCGGTGACGGGGCTTCCGCTGGAGGAGGCGAGAGCGGCCTTGCGTGAGATGGGCCTCTCGCTCAGGCAGGTCGGCAGCGTCCACCACCCCGATGTTCCGGAGGGAAGAGTGCTGAGACAAGAGCCCGCGGCGGGCGAGGCCGTGCGCAAGGCGAGGTCGGTGTCGGTGGTATTGAGCGAGGGACCCGACATGGCTACGGTCCCCGAGCTTAGGGGGCAGTCGTTGAGGCACGCCGGGATGTTGCTCTCAAGATTGGGGCTCGGGCGGGGAACCGTCGCTCGGACTTACTCTACGCAGATGCCGGCCGACTACGTGATCGGGACCGATCCCCCGGCGGGGACGGCTCTTCGCAAGGGCTCGTCGGTATCGATGCTCGTGAGCCTCGGCGCCGAGGGTACGGACTTCATTATGCCCGATCTCAGGGGCCGCCCTCTTTATAAGACGGCTTTCGCGCTGGAGGACATGGGTTTTTCGATAACGATAGTGGGGCGAAAGAGGCCCAGGCTCTTCGGCCGCGGAGAAGTCGTCATAGAAAGGCAAAGGCCGCTTCCGGGGAAGCGAATCCGAGAAGGGGACGAGATACAACTCTACCCCGAGGAGTGATTGGGAACGGGCCGATTGAGCATATCACTGCCGGCGGGACCGCTCGATTGGAGCCGGCATGCCGAGGTAATCCAGCGGGGTCAGAGATGAAGACACTAATAGCGCCATCGTTGCTTTCCGCCGACTTCAGCCGTTTGGCCCATCAGATCGAGGAGGCCGAGCGCGCAGGAGCCGATCTCTTTCACGTGGACGTCATGGACGGCCACTTCGTCCCGAATATCACATTCGGGCCGATAATCGTCTCAGCCATAAGAAAGCTCACGAAGCTGCCTCTCGACGTCCACCTTATGATCTCCGATCCCGGCGCCTACGCACGGCAGTTCATAGAAGCCGGTTCGGACTATCTCGCGTTTCACATCGAGGCCTGTCCCGATCCCACGGAGCTGATAGAACGAATCAGATCCCTCGGTGCAAAGCCGGGCCTGGTGGTGAATCCGCCGACCCCGTTCTCGAAGGTAGAGCCGTTCCTATCCGCTCTGGATCTGTTGCTCATCATGACCGTCAACCCCGGGTTCGGGGGCCAGGGGTTCATAAGCGACGCGTTGCCCAAGGTGGGAGAAGCTAGGGAGGCGCGCGAGAAACTGGGCGCGTCGTTCGTCATAGAAGTAGACGGCGGCATGAACGACAAGACCGCCCCCCTTGCCGTCGCTCAAGGCGCGGACATGATCGTGGCGGGCAACTATATATTCAAGAGCGACGATATAGCCGAAGCCGTCAAGAGACTGCGTGAATGCGGCGCGGGTTGAGTGAGGGCCTGTTGCACTTCTCAGCGTCCTCGTCGATCTGCTCGCGGCAGTATGGGCGAGGTTTCATGACGCTTCCTACGCACCCGTCGGGCAGACCGATCTCCCCTGGTATGAAGCAGATGTGATTCCGCTCGGCGAGCCGGCCGGATGTGCATGGTGCATATCCCGTCGGCGTGTCTATGAGTCGCGGGAAGGGCCGCCCCGGTTCCGGGACGGCCCTTCGGGTTGAAAGTAAGCGTCGATCCTATCTGGCAAAGATCATCTTCCTAGTGACTTTCTCCTTGTCGGTGATGACCCTGCAGAAGTAGATGCCGGCGGCTACACGATTGCCGCGATCGTCTGTGCCGTCCCAGCGGATGATGTGGGTGCCGGCGCTCGCGTGACCGGTCTTCAAAGTCTTGATCTTCTTACCCGCGACGTTGAAGACGACGGCGCTCACGTGAGCATCTTTCGGTAGCGAGATCGCGAACTGCGCCCGGGTCCTGAACGGGTTGGGTGAGATGAGGGAGACGCTGAACTCGCCGGGCAACATCGTGTCGGCCTCGTGGCCGATGCCCTCTTCGGGTATCTCGGGCATGCTCGCGGAAGCCGCTCCGCCGGCCGGCATGATGTCACCGGCGCCCGCCCATGCGAGGTAGCTGACTACCTCAGTTGTGTGGTTCACCTCGGAGTCGGCGGACTGCTCCTCTTCGATCATCACCTCAACCGAGCTTGCGCCGAGGTTCCGCCACCTGGTCGAGCAAGTGTTGCCGCCGTCGTAAGTGTCGTCATGGCACAGGAAGATCGGCGTCGAGGAGAAACCCGTCAGGCTAATGGCATACCAATCGTGCGTGACGCTGTTACTGGTCCTGCCGGCCTGGAAGTTCTGGCCGTTGTTCGTGCCGGTTCCCTGCTCGATGGCGAGCCACCCTATGGTCTCATAGGCGTGAGAGCCGTCCTGGGCTTCCTCCTCCTGGACCTTCACCTGGAAGCTCCCCGTGCCGAGGTTCCTCGTGCGCGTGACGACCGCTATAGCGTCGGCGTTCGTAACGACCGAGGTCAGCAGCGTGGGAGTGGAGGCGAATGACTGGGAGAACGATACGGTCGCCCAGTTCTGGTTCACGCTTTCGGTCCCGGCCTCCAGGATCGTCCCGTCCTCCAGCGTGTGACGGCCGGCCTCGACTACCATATAGCTTATGGTTTCCGTCGTATGGTAGCCGTCCAGGTACTCCCACTCCTCTATCTGCCACTCAAAGCTCGCCGCCGTCACGTTCCTCACGCGCAGGTGGGAAGGCTGCCCACCGTTGAAGGACAGGGCCTTAGCTATCACCACCGGAGACGTGTAGGAGTTGTTGAGGTTCACAGTGTACCAGGTGCCGGCGTCGGTCTGGTCGTGCGTAAACGAGCCGACCTCACCGATGAGTGTGGGCGCCCCGGTCACCGTGATGTAGTCGATCTTGGTCTCCGTGTCCTTGCCGCAGGGACCGCCTACCGTCAAGCTCACGGTGTAAGTTCCCTCGCTTGTGTACTCATGCGTGGGATTCTGTTTGCTTGAGCCGGGCGACCCGTCGCCGAAGTCCCAATTCCAGTCCGTGATCTGCCCGGTTGACTGATCGGTGAAGCTGACCGTGAGAGGCGCGGGCCCGCTTGTCGGGCTGCCGACGAATGCCGCGACCGGCGGCCCTTCCACGTGGATGTAGTCTGTCTTGGTCTCGGTGTCCGAGCCTCCGGGGCCCGTGACCGTCAGGCTGACCGTATAGTCTCCGGGGTCGGCATACTCGTGAGACGGGTTTTGCTCGCCGGAACGCGGGGACCCGTCGCCGAAGTCCCAATCCCAGGTGTCTATCACGCCCGTTGAGAGATCCGTGAAGTCCACGGTCAGCGGAGCGCATCCCGAAGTAGGATCGCCTGTGAACTCCGCGACGGGCGGGGGCTCCGGCTGCTCGGCGGTCACGCAGAAGTCGTCGAACTGGGAGTGCGAGTTCTCAACGGCCAAACCCACGGGGCCCGCGATCACGTTGCCGAAGTCGTAAGAGATCTTCTCCGTGCCGTCGACGAAGAGCGTCACCAGGCCGCTTGGATCGACCACAACCTGGATGTCGTACTGCTGATTGGTGTTGATCGTCTCGCCCAGACTAGCCCGGTTGTACCTCGTACCGCCGATGAACTCGCGGATGTACCAAATGTTCGCCCCATCCCGCATGTCGATGACGCGGTAGTTGTTCACGTCCTGCCAGGCGAAGAGGACCATGCCGTTTGTCCAGCGCCCTCCGGTAAGGGAGGTCCAGTCAACCGTGATGGTTCCGTCCGCCATGTCTGCGGTAGGAGCGAGGGAGTAGCCCTTGCCGCTCGTGTTGATGCCGTCGTACTGGAAGTCCACGACCGACCAGGTTCCTGCTACGACCGTCCAGTCGCTCGCGTCTCCGTCGTTGAAGTCGTCGCAGAACTCCCCGCCGGGCTCGGTGACCTCGATGTAGTCCGTCTTCACCTCGGCGTCGGATCCGCAAGGCCCCGTGACGGTCAACGTTACCGTGTAGAATCCCACGGCCGTGTACTCATGCGCCGGGTTCTGATCGCTCGAATGAGGTGTCCCGTCGCCGAAGTCCCAATCCCAGGTCGTTACATCCCCCGTGGACTGATCGTAGAAGTCCACGGTAAGCGGGGCGTCGCCCGAGAGGGGGGTGCCGTAGAAGTCGGCCGTCGGCGCGGCATCCACGTGGATGTAGTTCGTCTTGACCTCTGAGTCCGAGCCGCATGCGCCGGTTACTGTGAGAGTTACCGTGTAGTCGCCGGCTGCCGTGTACTGGTGGCTCGGGTTCTGAGCGCCGGAGTGCGGCGTGCCGTCTCCGAAGTCCCAATCCCAGGTTGTTATGTCGCCGGTTGAGAGATCGGTAAAGTCCACGTCCAGAGGCGCGCACCCGGACGTCGGAGTCCCTGAGAACTCGGCGATCAAGGTCGCACCGACGCTGATGTAGTTGGTTTTGACCTCTGAGTCGGAGCCGCAGGGTCCCGTCACCGTCAACGTCACCGTGTAGTCGCCCGCCGAGGTGTACTGGTGGCTGGGATTCTGGTCGCCTGAGTGAGGCGTTCCGTCGCCGAAATCCCAGTCCCATGTAGTAATATCGCCGGTTGACTGATCGGTGAAGTCTACATCCAGCGGAGCGCAGCCCGAGGTCGGCGTGCCGGCGAACGCGGCCGTCGGCGCGGCATCCACGTGGATATAGTTGGTCTTGACCTCGCTGTCTGACCCGTTCGGCCCCGTGACGGTGAGAGTCACGGTGTAGTCGCCTGCCGCCGTGTACTGGTGGCTCGGGTTCTGAGCGCCGGAGTGAGGCGTGCCGTCCCCGAAGTCCCAATCCCAGGTTGTTACGTCGCCTGTCGACAGGTTGGTAAAGTCCACGGTCAACGGGGCGCATCCCGACGTGGGGTTTCCTTCAAAGTCCGCGACCGGGGGGGTGCCGCCGTAGTTGAGCGCGGCGTAGGCGTCTATGCGCCCATAGCCGTAATACTGATCCCAGCCGGGAGAGCCGAGGTCGAGGGCGGTCTCGTGAAGGATCGTCCTGATGTTCTCAACACCCGTCTGCCCGTTCGAGATCATCATCGCGACCAGGGCCACGGTGTGCGGGCAGGCCATGGACGTGCCTTCGTAGAACCAGTAGCCGAAGTCCGTCGGATCGGCCAGAGACTCGGGCGGTCCCGGGTCGTAACCGGTGAAGGTCATCTGGAGAACGCCGTCGCCGTAGCCGTCTCCGTTCTGGTCCACGTAGATATCGCCGCCGGGCGCCGTAATCTCCAGATCAGAGCCGTACTGGGAGTAGCTCGTGCGCTGGTTGTCGTATCTCGTGGCGCCGACCGCGATGACCTCGGAGTAGGCGGCGGGGTAGGATACGGGGCTCACACCGGCGTTGCCGGAAGATGCGCAGAGCACGACGCCCGCGTTGTAAGCGTACTGTATGGCGTTGTGAACCGTTGAGCCGGGGTTGTAGCCGGGAGGCCAGCCTAGGCTCATGTTGATGACCTGGGCGCCGTTGTCCGCGGCCCAGTAGAGTCCGTCGGCGAGATCCTGAGCCGTACCCGAGCCGGTGTAGTCGAGAATCTTAACCGGCATCAGGGTACAGTCGAATGCCATGCCTGCGACGCCGTAGCTGTTGTTCGTGGTTTGGGCCACGGTGCCGGCGACGTGGGTTCCGTGAGCGTTGTTGTCGTTCGGGTGGGTGTCGTTGTTGACGAAGTCATAGCCGGCGGTGAAGCTCGTGCCGGCCAGATCGGGGCATTGCACGTACTGTGTTACCCCGGAAGCCACCGTGTCGAGTTCGTAGGAGGGAACCGCATAGTTTTCATATGCTATCCCGCTGTCTAGAATAGCCACCACGACGCCGTTCCCGGTGGCGATGTCCCAAGCCGTGGGACAGTTGACGTTGGGGAAGTGCCACTGATAGGGGTCGTAGTAGGGATCGTTGGGCGTCATGTGCGCTCGGCAGATGGTGTTGAGCTCGGCGTACTCGACGTTCGGGTCGCTCCGGAGCTGGTCGATCATCTCTTGCTCGGTCTTGTCCGTCGGTATGCCGAACTTCCGCACGCCTCCGCGATGCGACGACAAGAGCTTCAAGCCCATCACGTCGATCGCTTGAGTCATTTCCCGCTGAGGCGCTCCCTCCTTGTACTTGACAAGGATCTCTCCCTTGACGTATTCGATTTCGCCTGTGGAGACGGTTCTTTCCGAGAGAGGTTTGGTCTTAAGGGGCTCGGCGGAGAGCGCGGTGGTGAAGAGGAAGGCGAGGCTGAACGCTACCACAAGTCCGATTGCAAAATGCCTTCTCATGAGGGACCTCCTTAGGCAATCCTGCATGGAGTGAATGATTAGGCTGGTAGCCGGTGAAATGAGAAGCCGTGAAAAGACACAGAGGTGTATCGAGGGGTGGGACATCACCTCCTTTGTGCGGTTTTGTTGATTATTCAATCAACGAGGGCTGATCGCGCAATCAACAAGGAGGCCCCGACGAAACTCGGCATTGGTCGGGCCTCGAAGAGATCGGGGAATGCGGAATGACCCGAGAGAGCACTACCCCGACGCGCCGGCATACTACCACACTGCTTGGGGCGGTTCAATCTCATTCAGATTGTGGCCGGCAGGCCGTCCGGTCCCCGCCCCGGCCGGCTCCTTCAGTCTCCCCCGCACCGCAGGAGAGAAACACAGGAGCTTCCTCAACCTGGCCCCTCCAGGGGGGGCATGATGTCCCTTCCCATTCCCACGCCCCGCAGGGTTTTCCCCTTGCCGGGAGCCCCGGTGGGTGCTAGAATAATTAGGTTTTCTTTCTGCCGTCGCGGCCCGCCTAGGCGACCGAGAGCCAGCCCGAGACTTCCGGGGTCCGGGCCGTGAGCTTCCCGGAGACCGCCCACAGAGCTGCCCCCGGAGTGTTGGTAACGACTTCTGGGCGTGATCCGTCTCTCCAGCCACCAATCTTGTGGACTGAGGCGATGCTTTTCTGAGTTGGGAACGGGCAATAGTGGGTGTTAACCGCAACCCTGGGAACGGCGGGATGTCGCTTGTGGCAGATCCGGCAGGAATGGGGACTGAGCTGGGGGGATTGCCTACCCGGGGCTGCCGGCGTACAGGCCGAACCGGGTCGGAGCCGCGGGCGAGCCCAGCGAGGCTATGGAAGGACCGGCTGAATGAAGTCTGGGACTCGGGGCCGGCGTGCTGAGCGGCGTGGGACGACCGGCCGAATCAGATCCGAGGCCGAGGCGGCCCGGCCTCGAAGGGGGACAATGCGAGGTTTCAGGGCCGGATACATCCGGCTGAAGAACGATGAGCACAGCTAATTATGTTTGAGGAACTTACAAAAAGACTTGAAGGTGTTTTGTCAAGCCTTAAGGGCAGGGGAAAGCTCTCCCCCGGCGACGTCGAGCAGGGCTTAAGGGACGTCAGAAGGGCTCTGCTCGAGGCGGACGTCAACTACAAGGTGGCCAGGCAGTTTGTAGGGCAGGTGCAGGAGAAGGCCGTCGGCCAGGAGGTCTTGAAGAGCCTCCGGCCCGGTCACCAGGTGGTCAAGATAGTCCACGATGAGTTGATCAAGCTCCTGGGGGGGACTGCCGAGGGCCTGACTCGGTCGTCCAGTCCGCCGACCGTCGTAATGGCCGTAGGGCTTCAGGGATCGGGCAAGACGAGCTTCTGCGCGAAACTGGCTCTTCATCTCAAGGGAAAGGGCGGGGGTGTCATGATGGCCGCCGCCGATGTCTACAGGCCTGCGGCGCAGAAGCAGCTTGAGATATTGGGCTCAGAAGTAGGCGCGCCCGTTTTCAGAGGCGACGGCAAGGATCCTGTGAAGATCTATCTCGGAGCGTGCAAGGAGGCCGAAGAGAAGGGCCTTGCCTGGGTGCTTGTGGATACGGCGGGTAGGCTTCACATAGATGATGAGATGATGGATGAGCTCAAGAGCATGAAATCGGTCCGAGCTCCACATGAGGTGCTTCTCGTCGTGGACGGCATGACGGGCCAGGACGCCGTCAATCTGGCCGAGACCTTCCACAAGACCGTGGACATAGACGGCGTGGTGCTGACCAAGCTCGACGGAGACGCGCGCGGCGGGGCGGCCCTCTCAGTGAGGGCAGTGACCGGCGTTCCGATCAAGTTCGTGGGCGTGGGGGAGCGGGCCGATGCCCTTGAGATATTCCACCCCGAGAGGATGGCTTCACGTATACTGGGGATGGGCGACGTTCTCTCTCTCGTGGAGAAGGCCGAGCAGGCGGTGGACCAGGAGAAGGCCGCCAAGCTGGAGGAGAAGCTAAGGCGCGATCAGTTCACCTTGGATGATTTTCGTGAGCAGCTCGGCGCCATCAAAGGAATGGGTCCGCTGCAGGATGTCATCTCGATGATTCCGGGGGCGAGGAAGGCGTTCAAGGGCCCCGTCAACGTGGATGACAAGGCGCTCTCTCGCATCGAGGCCATGATTAACTCGATGACGCCCGAGGAACGACGGAACCCGAATATTATCGACGGAAGTCGCAGGAAGAGGATCTCGGCGGGCAGCGGAACCAAGGTCCAGGACGTGAACAGACTGCTCAAGCAGTTTTCGGAAATGCAGAGGCTATTCCGCGGAATGAAGAAGGGAAAGCTCCGTGGTCTGCGGGGCTTCCCGGGACCGCTCAATTGAACGCGCGGGGAGGTGACAAGATTGTCAGTTAGGATCAGACTCAAGAGGGCCGGCAGCAGGCACAGACCGTTTTACAGAATCGTCGTGGCGGACTCGCGAAGCGCCAGGGACGGAAGAGAGATCGAGGCGCTGGGGCATTACAATCCCGTGGCGAAGCCCGAAGTAATAGAGCTCGATGAAGACCGGCTCAATCATTGGGTGTCCAAGGGCGCCGGTATGTCGGAATCCGTCGATGCCCTCGTGCGCAGGAGAAAGAGAAGACTGGAGCGCGGAGGCGCACTGGAGGCCGAAGAGGCGGCTGAGCCCGCGGGCCCGGCGCAGGAGCCCGAGGGTCCGGCAGCGGAGGCCGCGACTGCAACCTCATCGGAAGAGGAAAAAAGCGCCGAGGCTTCGGAGATTGAGGTCTCCGGAGGCGACGAGACCAAAGAAGAGAAGCCCGAAGCTGCAGGCGCCGGTGACGTTTCCGAAGGGGAGAGTGAGAAGGAATGAAAGACCTAGTGGAGTATATCGCTAAGGCTCTTGTCGAGGATCCCTCTCAAGTCTCCGTTGAAGAGATTGTGGGACAGAAGACCACGGTGTACAAGCTGAGGGTCGGCAACAAGGACATCGGCAAGGTCATCGGCAAGGAGGGACGCACTGCTCGCTCCATCCGCGCCGTGCTCAGCGCCGCCGCGGCAAAGGCGCACAAGAGAGCCATCCTGGAGATAGTGGAGTAGTGCGCGGGGATTCGTGGCGTACCGGCGACCCAAGTAATGACGAGCTTGTCTGTGTCGGCAAGATAGTCAAGATCAGGGGAACAAAGGGCGAAGTGGAGGTCGATCTTCTGGGCGGCACTGCTTTGAGCCTCCCGGAACCCCTGCGGGTATTCTTGGAGAAGACCGAAGGGGCGGTCGCCGAACCCTTCGATGTAATAGGCAGAAAGCGCGTCGGCAAGAGGCTGGCTCTGGAACTTGAAGGAGTGGATGCTCCCGAGAGCGCGAGGAAACTGATCGGCTACTCGGTCATGGTCGGCGCCTCGATATTGCCTGCGCTTCCCGAAGGCCAATACTATCACTACCAGATCGTCGGGTTGGAAGTAGTGACGGGTGACGGTGCCCCCCTGGGGCGAATTGAGGAGATCCTGGAGACCGGAAGCAACGACGTCTATGCCGTGAACTCCGGCGACGACGAGATCTTGATTCCGGCGACCGACAACGTCGTAAAAGAAATAGATCTGGATTCCGGCCGGATCGTGGTCGAGCTGCCGCCGGGGCTTGTTGATTAGTCGGCCGGCCGGAGGGGGCCGCTTCAATCTCGATCGTACCGTCCGGCGTGCGTTCCTGAGGCACCGACGCCATGGTAGTGTAGAATTACCTCTTGGGACCGGGCAAGCCGGTCCTTTACGGGTAAGACAAAGAGGAATATCCGGCCCATCGGCTCGCTGGATCGCGGGCCTCAATGTTGAAGAGGACAACCGGCGCATCAGCTGGTGGTGTGCCGAGTACTTGGGCCGCGCTCATTGATGCCAAGCGTCCCTCTCTACCAGGCCACGCTGCATTGCCGGGAATCGCCGCATCAAGTTGGAAGAGCACTATGTGAGTCCCGTCAGGAAGAGGCTCGGATGATGAGAGTCTTTTTGGTTACAGGGCTGCCCGGCGTCTTTGAAGGATTCTTGGATAGCGGCATCGTCGGTATCGCCGTGAAGAAAGGGTTGTTGGACGTAAACCTCGTCGACCTGAGAGATTTCACGACCGACAGCCATCGGAGCATAGACGACTATCCCTACGGCGGCGGACCGGGGATGGTGATGAAGCCGGACCCGATCTTCAAGGCAATGAAGTGGGTCCGCGAGACAGACGAGTCGGCCGGCGACAGGGGCTTTCTTCTCTCTCCGCAGGGAGTGCCTTTCACCCAGGCGCATGCGCTGGGGCTGGCCGATACCGAAGGTTTCACCCTTGTCTGTGGCCGGTACAAGGACGTGGACGAGAGGGTGCGACAGGGGCTTGGCCTCGAAGAGATCTCGATCGGTGACTATGTTCTCTCGGGCGGGGAGCCGGCCGCGTGCGTCATAGTGGATTGCGTGGCGCGTCTTCTTCCCGGCGCGGTCGGCGATGCCGAATCCGCGCGCACCGACTCGATCCACTCGGGTCTCCTGGACTGCCCGTACTATACGAGGCCCGAGGAATGGGAGGGCATGGGGGTTCCCGAGCTGCTCTTGAGCGGCCACCACGCGGCTATCGAGCGCTGGCGCCGCAAGGAGAGCCTGCGCAAGACGGCCCTCAAGCGGCCGGATCTTCTGGACAAGCTGGAGCTTGAGACGAAGGACAGGGAGCTATTGGAGGAGATAGCCGGGGAAGAGGATATTGACATTTCAAGGTGGATTGAGGTTTAATGTCTTGTACTCCATTTCCTTCAAGGCCTGAAGGAAGCGATGGCCGGTTGATGCCGTAAGGCGTCAAGACCGTCCCCGGCGATTCTCCCATATGTCGCTCATCGGAGACGTCGAGACTCGACATTGACCGAAGGCCGGACAAGGTAGGAATTGAGAGCGAGGGTTGGTTCTCGCCACGAGGCCGTTCACGAGCGGGAGCCGGATGGACCTCCGACGGGCCGTGTGAGAGGGCTCTTGATATTGAAGACATAGTGGTCGGGTAGTGACTTTCCGACCATCACGCCGGGACACTGAGCACGAGGTAGTGGCTATGGATGCTATAAAGAGCGTTGAAAGCAAACAAATGAAGGAAGATATCCCCGAGTTCGGCGCCGGCGACACCGTCAAGGTGCACGTCACCGTCGTCGAGGGCGAGAAGCGCAGAACTCAGATCTTCCAGGGCACCGTGATATCGCGCAAGGGCGAGGGGCTTCGCAGCACCTTCATGGTGAGGAAGGTGAGCGGCGGCATCGGCGTGGAGCGTGTATTTCCTCTACACAGTCCCAACGTGTCCAAGATAGAGGTTATAAGAAAGGGCCGCGTTCGACGGGCGAGGCTCTTTTATCTGCGAGGCAAGAAGGGCAAGGCCGCCCGTATTCGCGAGAAGCGGGAGACGACCGGGAATTAGTCTTGATGCGGCGCAAACCCACAAGGCGCGCCGGGACGGGGCTTCGTCGTTTTGATCGCCGAATCTGCGGTGAAGCAGAAATCCTGGCGGGGGTGGATGAAGCCGGAAGAGGCCCGCTCGCCGGTCCGGTTGTCGCTTCAGCCGTGGTTTTGAAACCGGGAGTCCGGATCCCCGAACTGGACGACTGCAAGAACCTGGCCCCCGAGCAGCGCGAGAAGCTCTTCCACACCATAATGCTTGAAGCCAAGGCGGTGTCCTGGGCTAGTGTCGGCGAGAGGCTGATAGACTCGACGAATATACTTCGCGCGTCCATCCTGGCCATGACGTGGGCGGTCGAGTCCCTGGACGTCGAGCCCGAGCTTCTCCTTGTTGACGGCCCATTCCGCTTGCCCGTGCGAATCGAGCAAAAGGCGCTAGTCGGAGGCGATGGGTGCAGTCTCTCCGTGGCGGCCGCGTCGGTCATCGCCAAGGTGACCCGCGACAGAATGATGCTTGAGCTGGACCGCGTCTACCCGCAATACCTCTTCAAACATAACAAAGGATATCCCACCAAGGCCCACCTCGAAGCACTCTCCAGGCACGGACCCTGCCCGGCGCATAGGATGAGCTTCGCCCCGGTGAAGCTCCAGGCGCAGCTGTCTCTGATTGAAGCTTGGCAGCTCTGATGACCCCAGGAGGGTATGGGGAGGTGGGTGGACGGGGTCAAGGCACCGCCGGTGGGCCGGTGATCACGGGGAGGAAGGGGCTGTGGGGAAGCTCTGCTTTACCGGCGCTCCGAAAGAGAGTCTAGATACACATACTGAGTCATACGATGTGTATTGAGGAGATAACTATCGTGGGAAGTACCAATATCTTCCGGCTAAGCGCGAAGTTGTACGGACATACGGCTGATCGCATGATATAATCACGGCTGCTGCACGCGGTCATCCCGGCAAGAGCCGCTAATTGCGCCCATGCTGGACGGTCCATTTCGGGAGAACCGAATAAATGACGAAGCCCAACAAGCAACGCCCCAATCAGGATCCGCCGCTGTCGGAGCATCGGCGAACCCACAGCGAGCATCGGCGAACTCACAGCGAGGATGGTGTTGACCTCACCCTGATCAGGTGGATGCTGTCTCTGACGCCTGAACAGCGCATCAGGGCATTGGAGGACAACGTGTATGCCCTCATGAGGTTGAGGAATGGAAACATCGCGACCTGACTTCCTTCTCATCCTTCGCACTCTCTCAAAGCATGATGTGGAGTTCATCATTGTCGGTGGTGTGTGTGGCGTACTCCATGGGGCGCCGATTTCCACTTTTGACCTGGACCTGGTGCATTCCAGATCGCCGGACAACGTTGAGCGTCTGTTGAACGCCTTGGAGGATCTGGACACTCGCTATCGCGACCCCGCAGGGCGAGTGATAAGGCCCACAAAGGGGAATCTATCCTCAACCGGACATCAGCTTCTCGTGACAATCGGCGGCCCGCTGGACCTCCTCGGCGAGATAGGAAGGCATCGCGGCTACATCGAACTGCTTCCGAACACGGTCACAATGGAGGTCTGTCGGGGTCTCCGTGTACGTGTTTTGACGCTCGATGCTCTCATCAGGGAAAAGGAGGAGACGGCTCGGGAAAAGGACAAGGCCGTCCTGGCCATTCTGCGTAACACGCTTGAACAAAAACGCGGATAGAATGCCGCTTAGAACAGTAATGAAGCCGACAAGCGCTCTTGTTGCGGAATCGGCCGAGCCTATTCCGCACCAACCCGGCTATCGCCGGAAGGACTTGCAGCTTATTGCAGCGCTGTTTCTGTAGGAAAGTCGCTTCCTTCTTCACGGATGGCCATGTTCCGTGGCCGCCCTCCGGGAGCGCAATATGGTGTTCCATCGGCGTCGAGGGGCGCCTTTGATGGCGCCCCCTCTTTCTACGGACTCGTTGGCCCGGCCGCGCTCGTACGGAAGCGTGATCGCCAGGGGATGCGGGCGGGTACACAACCGCATACGAATGCGGACAGGATGAGGGGATTCCCGATGCGTGTCTTCTTGGTTCTTCTCGTACTCGGCTGTCTGCCCGCCGGTCGGGTCACGGCACAGGAGATCGCTCCGAGCGTGCCGGAAGCTCAGTGTGATGAGAGCAGGCACAACTGCGGAGGCGTGTTCCACTGCGTCGATAACGGCGTTTCGGACCGCTACCCCCATTCGGACGACTACTGGACGGAAGATTTCGGCGTCTTTGTATTGCGCATGAGCACATCGCTTCCGAGGGAGGACTTTGACTATGTGAGGGACCTGCTCGACGCCGTTGTGCCGTCGATGGTCGAGGTTCTCGGTCCCCCGGTCACATTGGATACGCTCCTGGTGGAACTGTCGCCCGACATATACCTCCAAAACTACAACTCAGCGCTGAATAGAATCCAAATGGATCCCATCCGGCCGAGCGGCGACACGGGCACCGAACCCAGTTGGGACAATCTCTTCATCCACGAACTAACACACGCGTTTCAGGACGATATCCTGTCCCAATGGGACTTCCCATCGTGGCTGATTGAGGGGATGGCTGAGGCGGCGAGATTCTTCGTCTCCGAGGCCGCGACCGAGGCCTCGGGCAGGGATGTCAGGTATCGGACTTTCGATAATAGGATGGCGGTCTACGATCTCTATAACAACGCCGGCGAGCAGGTCCTTGGCGGAAGCGGCAAGCTCGCCTACCGCGTCGATCTCGACGTGCTTTATCAGAACGCCGCCGGAGCGGTGATTATCCCGGCCCTGGCCCAGATCGCGGCCGGTCTCGAATCGCCGCACCCACTTGCGCGGCTTACGGAGGAGCTGCGCGCTGAACTGGACGCGTCCCCGCCGCATCAGATATACGAAGCCATAGACCGTGCGTGGTCGGCGCCGGTCGACGGGGTTCCGGGGCCGAGCCGTTGGATGCGGACCCGATCAGTTGTATGTCCGTCCGTTCGGGATGGGGAGTTTGCGGCGCTGGTTCCATACTACAGGAACAACAACCTTAATCCGGCACGGCTACGAATCCTCCACTTTGCACGGTCGAACTATGAGTACGAGTATTGCCGGACGCCGTCGGCCCTGCATTTCTTCGGGGTAAACGGCTGGGTGACGACCACGCACTACGACCAAATCCTGCCTCCGGTGCCCGAGCTCCCGGAGGGGGCGTATATGGCGGAGCTGGAGACGAGCGGACAAGACGGACAAACGCTTACGGCGCGGACGTATTTGCTGGTCGTCGATCCGGTCTTCGTCGGAGAGCTCCTGTGGGACGGCGTGGCGGTTGTCTTCGTGGACGAGAACGGGATGCCCGTGGATATACCGCCTGGAGCTCTTTCGGTAAACGGGAGGATCACGGCGCGGGTTCCGGGAGGGGTGATCGCTCTTCCGTATGCCGGCACCCTTGGGGATCTCACTTTCATGAGAGACGGTCATCCGATCGGTACTGTTACGGCGACCGGATCGCTCCCGCGCTTGGTTGTGCTGCCCGTGGAGGAGCCGCCGCGGCCGGTGGTGGAGTGGCGCCCGTATCATCCGGTGCGCGGGGATACGGTCGAAGTCAACCTTGTGATCGAGAGATCATCCCTTGACCCGCTGGGCGACGAACCGGTTGAGGCTCTTCTCTACGACGCCGAATGGAAGCTCCGGGATCGGATTGAAATGCACACGGTGCCGGGCGGCGCGGAGATCTACAGTGCGAGGATTCCAATTCCCGTAGACCTCTCCTACGGCGTGCTCGGATTCAGGAGAGGCGATTCAGTCCATCAGGGCTGTTGGGTCTGGGGGTGCGAAGTGTTCTGGGGGTACGAGTTTGAGACGAGGGCCGAGCCGATTGCGGAGTTAATCCGGTGTGACTTCGACGGGTCGAGCCTGGTGGTGACTTTTGAAGGAGTCGTCGACGTCGGACGCCTCTTGTTGCAGACGTCCCCTGAGCGGGAGGGGCCGTGGACGGATTTGACGGGCGTCGAGGCGGTGCAGAGCGAGGCTGAAGTCCGATGGAATGTGATCGATTTCCTGGGAGAAGGGGCCTATTTTCGGCTGGTTCGCACGGGCGGGATGGAATATGAGGTCCTGCTGGTCCGGTTCATCCAGCCGGCTCCCCAGGGACTCCGGCTCACCGCACGCGAGCCGTTTCCCAATCCGAGCCACAGCACGGTTTATTGGTTTCTTGAGGTGACTGATCCGACGCGCGCGAGGCTTGAAGTCTACGACGCGGCGGGCCGGCGCATATACTCAGGTGCGGAAAAGGACATCTATCCCGGCACTGAAGTCCTGCGCTGGAAGGGCGAGGGTGAGGGGGGTGCTGTGGGCCCCGGCGTCTATTTCCTGCGCCTCGTCGCCTCAGGGCGTGAGTTCAGGAGCAAGATTGTGGTGCTGCGATAGTATCATTGAATCCGTAAATGGACTGGGAGGTTCACAGATCACATTTGGGTGCGCCCCGAGACAAGATTGTAGCCACGGAGTCTGGACTGCTGGACACCGATCAACAAGGCCCAAGTGACCACAGGCCGGTTTGGGCAACACTTGAGCTAAGAGAACAAAAACCATATAGTTGGAGCCTCAACCGGTTGGATGAGCAACCGTTCTCTCCCGGGTGAGCATCTTCGAGGTTGAAAGTGGCGAACAAGAGCCTGCATTCGGATGCGCTGCCATGCGCCGCTTATACGCAGGTTGAGGACTAAGGGTGTTGGATGACCAACTGGGTGGCTGACAACAAGGAATCACTGTCCTCAGGAGCGGGCATGACCATTGTTCCAGGCATGAACCTGACAGTCGGCCCTGTCACATTGCCTGCGAAGCAACACACGCGCCAGGGCAGCCTGCAGGTTGTGCCGACGTGTACGAGGTTACGAATTCGTGTACGAGGTCACGATTTCGTTCTCTAGCGACATGAAAGGGGGTCGCCATACCAATTGCCCTTTTGGGTGTGTAGGCGGAAGGCGGGTTTGTGTGGCAAGATACAGGCCGAACCAGCCTCGACACGGCACCGAGAATGGCTCGTATCAACGGGATGAGGTAAACGCCCATGAAGGTCAAGGCGATTCCCAGGACCCAGGAAGAGGTCGCCGCTCTCGTGGAGAGAGGAGAAGGCGAGGGGCTTGAATTCAAGCGCTCGACCGGCGAGTTGAGGGAGGCCATGCAGACGCTGTGCGCTTTCCTGAACGGCTACGGCGGCACGGTGCTCTTCGGGATTCGGCCCCAAGGGACCGTCGAAGGACAGGGGGTCTCCGACAAGACGATCAGCGAGATCGCGCAGGCTACGGCCCGTTTCGAGCCTCCCGCCCAGGTTTCTATTGAGCGCATCAAGGTGGGAGAGGGTCGGGAAGTTGTGGCCATTGCGGCATCGAGCGGTCTGGATATCCGCCCGTACACGTATGCAGGCCACCCTTATGAGCGCGTGGGTGCCACGACGCGGCGGATGCCGCAACCGAAGTACGAACGTCTCCTGATAGAGAGGGGCCACAGCCGCCATCGTTGGGAGAATCAACCGTCGCAAGGCTACGACCTGGACGATCTCGACAAGGACGAGATCCTGCGCACGGTGCGCCTTGGCATCGAGGCGGGGCGATTGCCGGAGGCCACGGGGTCCGATATCGCTGACATCCTGGACCGCTTCAAGCTCCGCCGCGACGGACGGCTTCTCGACGCGGCGGTCGTGCTTTTCGCCAAGGACTCCCTGCCCGACTATCCCCAGTGTCATCTTCGCCTCGCCCGCTTCAAGGGAGTCGACAAGGCCGAGTTTCTGGACAATCGTCAGATGCATGGTCATGCCTTCCGCCTGCTCGAAGAGGGCATGGCCTTTCTGCTGAAGCACCTGCCGATTTCCGGGCGCTTCGAGCGGGGACGAATCGAACGGGTCGACGAGCCTCTCTTTCCGGTAGCCGCCTTGCGCGAGGCCATGGTCAACGCTCTCTGCCATCGGGACTATTCGATCACGGGTGGTTGCGTGAGTGCCGCCATCTTCGACGACCGGTTGGAAATCTGGAGTGACGGAACGCTTCCGTTCGGGCTTACGCCGGAGGATCTGAAGCGGACGCATCGCTCCCTGCCGCGCAATCCCTTCATAATGAACGTCTTCTACCTGCGCGGGCTGGTCGAGGAATGGGGGCGTGGGACGCAGATGATCGTGGACCTTTGCGTCCGTGCGGGCCACCCCGAGCCCGAATTTGTCGCGGAAGGGAACGCCTTTGGCGTCCGCTTCCTGCCAAGCGGCTACATCGCCCCACACCGGGTCGTCCACGATCTCACGGAGAGACAACGGGAGATCCTGCAGGTTCTCTCTCGCCACGGTGAAGCGCCGTTACGCCGGATTCGCGAGGGGTTGACCCGCCCTGCCGCGGACCGGACGATCCAGGAGGATCTGGCCCATCTGAGAATGCTGGGGCTGGTTGACGCGTCTGGCCGAGGCCGGGGAGCCCGCTACTGGTTGCGGAGGGATTTGAAGTGAATAGCGCGGGAATAACGCGGTTTCGATGCGCCATTCCCTGCGCTATTCGTAGTGAAGGGGGCATGAGAAACACGGCAATGAATACGATTTACTTGAAAAGGGAGAAACGGCTTGGGCTCATAAGGCCTAACGCACCCACCGCGCTGACACTCTACTCTGCTGACGCGCCTCTCCTGGGGGAATAGACCGGAGGGTGTTGAAGCATGGAGCCGGCTGGAAGTACATGAGACAAACCGACAGCCAGTGTAATAAGACCCCAAGGACGCCAAGGGCCACGGACGGTCTCCTTGGATTCGCTGTAGGGCACTGCGGGGGTTCGTGAAATGACGGGAGAACAGACGCTGCAGCGCATTGATCCGGAGGAGTTGCCGGAGCTGCTCACGCGACTCGCTAGCGGGCAGACGACCCACCTGGCACTGATCGGAAATGACATCCGGCTGCGCGAGTCGCCGGATGACTGGCCTGAGGTACTTCGGGGTTGTGTCGTGATTCAACTGACCGGAGAGTTGTCCGGGCTGCCCCGCGAGTTGCTGCAACTCGACCGGCTGCAAGTCCTCAGGCTGTGGTCGCTAGACCTGGACGACCACGCCGCCGCTGCAATTGCCGAACACCTCAGCCAGCTAACATCGCTCGATCTGAGCATAAACAAGGTCACCGATACCGGAGCCCGCGTGATTTCCAAGTACCTTGGCCAGCTAGCATCACTCGATCTGGGCAACCGAGTGGAGACGAGTGCGTCGGACTGGCTCTCCAGGATCCCAGGCAACGCAATAAGCGAAGCTGGCGCCCGGGCGATCGCGGATCACCTCGGCCAACTCACATCGCTCGATTTGAACTCCAACAACGTGGGCGAGGCTGGCGCCCGGGCGATAGCGGGGCGCCTGAGCCAACTCACATTGCTTGATCTGAGCAAGAACGACCTGGGCGAGGCTGGCGTGCGGGCGATAGCGGAGCGCCTGGGCCGGCTCACTTCGCTCAGTCTGTGGGACAACAAGGTGGGCGATGCCAGCGCCAAGGTGATCGCGGATCACCTCGGCCGGCTCACTTCACTCGATCTGAACAGAAACAAGGTGGGCGAGGCCGGTGCCCGAGCGATCGCGGAGCACCTCGGCCGGCTCACCTCGCTCAGTCTGGGCAGGAATAACGTTGGCGATGCCGGAGCGCTGGCGATGGCGGAGCGCCTCGGCCGGCTCACTTCGCTCAGTCTGTGGGACAATCAGGTGGGCGATGCCGGCGCCCGGGCGATCGCGGAGCACCTCGGCTGGCTCACCTCGCTCAATCTGTACAGAAACAAGGTAGGCGAGGCCGGTGCCCGAGCGATCGCGGAGCGCCTCGGCCGGCTAGCCTCGCTGAATCTGGAAGTCAATGACGTGGGCGACGAAGCCGTCGCGGCCATAGGGAAACATCTGAGAGACCTTGATTTCCTCGGACTGGGATCTAACGAGCGGATCACGACGGCCGCTCCGCTGGCGCATCTGCCGCTCTCGACGCTGAACATCGCGAGGACAGGGGTGGCGGACCTATCGCCCTTGAAATCGCTGGTCCTTGCCGGGCTGCCAGTCAAATGGTCTCAGAGGTCGTGGGAAGGACCTGGCGTCTATGTAGAGGGCTGCCCGCTGACGCATCCGTCGCCGGAAATCGTGCGGCAGGGGCCGGAGGCGGTTCTCAACTACTTCCGAGAAATCGAAGCCCAGGGCGTGGATAGGCTGTTTGAAGCCAAACTGCTGATCGTGGGCGAGGGCGGGGCAGGAAAGACCAGCCTGCTGCGCCGTATGTTTCTGCCCGAAATGGACCTGCCTACCGAAGACGAAACCACCCGCGGCATCGACATCCACCGTCATGAATTCCCGATATCAGAGGGACGCACCTTCCGGCTCAACACGTGGGACTTCGGGGGCCAGCAGATTTATCACGCCACGCATCAATTCTTCCTGACGAAGCGTTCGTTGTACGTGCTCGTCGACGACACGCGGAGCGATCACCGTTCGATCCACGACGAGGGCTTCAAGTTCTGGCTTGAGGTCGTCGAGACGCTCAGCGAACGCAGCCCGCTGCTGATCTTCCAAAACGAGAAAGGCGGGCGGAGCAAGCAGATTGACGAGGCCGGTATCAAAGGACGGTTTCCCAACGTGCAGGCGATCCAGCGGGGCAATCTGGAACACCCGGGCGCCGCAGACAGCCTGCGCCAAGCGGTGGAGTACTTCGTTCAGCAGTTGCCCCACATCGGCGAGGACGTGCCGGCCAAGTGGGTCGCGATTCGCAAGGACTTGGAAGACTTGGCGAAGACCCGGCCGTACATCCCACTGGATGAGTACCTCGCGGTCTACGGCCGTCACCTGGAACCGGACCGCGACAAGGCGCTGCACCTGAGCCAGTACCTGCACGACCTGGGCGTCTTCCTGCACTTTCAGCGACCGCGGGAGTTGCGGCGCACCGTGTTTCTGCAGAACCAGTGGGTGACGGAGGCCGTGTTCCGCATCCTGGACGACGAAGGGGTGAAATCGCAGAAGGGCCGATTCACGCTGGCCGACTGCGACCGCCTGTGGTCCGACCGGGGCTATGCGGACAAGGAGGTTGAACTGCGAGCCCTGATGGTCCGGTTCGAGCTGTGTTATCGCCTGCCGGACACGGAAGGGGAGACGTGGTTGGTTCCGCAGCACCTGTCGCCCTCAAAGCCGCCGGAACTGAGCGACTGGGCCGCGACGGGCGACCTAGTGCTGCAGTACCGCTATGAGTTTCTGCCTCGGGGTCTGGTGAGCCGGCTGATCGTGCGGATGCACCGTTTCGTGAAGCAGCCGGACCTGTGCTGGTCGCGCGGCGCGCTGTTTGAGCACAGCGGTACGCAGGTGCTGGTCGAGACGACCGTGCGGGGCAACGAGATCGCACTCCGCAGCCGCGGCCCGGAGCAGAAGGCGCTGCTGAGTGTGATCGCGAGCGACCTAGACGCACTGAACGACAGCTTCCAGGGACTCAAGGAAAAAGTCGGCAAGTGGGTACCGTGCATCTGCCACACTTGTGCTGGCCTGAAGGAGCCGGCGATGTTTGAACAAAAGGAACTGATCGACCGCAAGCGTCGGGGCAAGCCGACGATCGAGTGTCCCAGACCGCCCGATTACGCCGACGTCAGCGTGTTGGAACTGCTCGACGGAATGAACCTGGAAGAATGGCTGAAGCGGGCGAGCAAAGAGCTCTCGCCCGATGAGGGAGAGCCGGAAACGTCAGTCGACACGGATCAATCCGAGTCGGGGGGCAGTGTGGACGTCAAGACTATCCGGATCTTCCTGGCGTCATCGTCAGAGCTCCGCGAGGACCGCGACGCGTTCGATCTGTACTTCCGGCAACAGAACGACCGTCTGCGAAATCAAGGCGTGTATTTGGAGATCGTCCGCTGGGAGAATTTTCTGGACGCGATGTCGAGCACGCGACTGCAGGATGAATACAACCGGGCAATCCGCAACTGCGACGTGTTCGTCAGCCTGTTCAAGACGAAAACGGGCAAATACACGGAGGAAGAATTCGACGTCGCACACCAGACCTTCAAGGAAACCGGCAAGCCGCTGATCTTCACGTACTTCCGGAAGGCTTCAGTCTCGACGAGTGACGTCAACGTTGACGATCTCATTTCGTTGCGCGACTTCAAGAAGAAGCTCGGAGAACTCGGGCATTTCTACACGGAGTACGAATCAATCGACGGCCTCCAGAGACACTTCCGGGATCAACTGGACAAGCTACGGGCCGACGATCTGCTGTGAGCGGTGCGACTCATTCAAGCCGGTGGGGGCGCCGATGGGAACGTCTGCAACTTCCGGCACATGGGGTATTGCACTGCCGCATGAGGGCCGGGAGTCCCGGGGAAGTTCGGCACTGCGCACGGCGGAGCTGAAACTCAAGATCAGACAAAAGGACTGGCAACCAGAGGATGCAGCGCAATACCCGCAGCCGGCCGCTTCGCGCCAGATCTCTAATGTCCACCGTCCCCTACCGTTGGGCTTCCGGAAAAACAGTTGCAGTACACATATCTGGGCTATAAAATGTGTATTGAGGAGGTGACTATAGTGGGAAGAACCAATATCGTCCTGGATGATGATCTGGTGGCCAAATGCCGCAAGGAAACGGGGATAGGCACGATACGTGCTTTGGTAGACCATGCCCTGCGTGAACTGCTCAGGCACAGACGGCAGAGGAAGGTGCTGGAGTTGAAAGGGGTTGTGCAATGGGAAGGCGATCTTGAAACTTGGCGCAGAGGGCGGACCTAACCATGGTAATGGTCGACACGTCGGTTTGGATCGATTTCTTCAGGGGTCGGCACACCCAACAAGTCGCCAAACTTGAGCAGTTTCTGGCGGATGGTGAGGACATCTGCATCTGTGGCATTATTCTGACGGAGATCCTTCAAGGTATTCGCAAGGATTCGGATTACGCCGAGACCCTTTCGCGGTTCAGTGTATTCCTCTTTTTGGATATGAACAGGGCTACATTCGTGAAAGCGGCTCAGCTCTATCGGAGTCTGCGGCGGCGAGGTGTCACAATCAGCAAGGCAGTCGACTGCATGATCGCCGCTGCGGCTATCCAGCACAGAATTCCGCTCTTGCACAACGATCGGGACTTCGATCCCATTGAGAAGCACTGCGGCCTCAAGGTAGTTAAGTTGAGATAGAGACCAACCAGTGGCGTGAGCGCCCGGCGGCTGCGTCGTCACGGCTTTTGCACTGCAACAGTCACCCCGGCTTGCCCCGCCGCTCAGCCACAACGTTGGGACTTAGTCAGGGCCTTGTCTGATGATGAAGCCGAGAATGCCTATTGGCCTGCGAACACTCATATGTGTTGTGTCCATGCTTACTCTCTTTGCGCTCACGTCTTGTGATGACAACTTCGTCGATCCCAATTACTTGACCGCATTCTACAATGAGGGATTGCACAAGGTCAGTTTCGATAGCGTGACTGCCGTATCCGGTGTCTCCGAAGGAGATACCCTGCATCTCAGGTTTTGGGGGTTCGTGGGACCGGACTGGTGTCACTCGTTCGTGGGGCTTGTAGCCACAAGAGATTCATTTCGGTTGGACGTGACCGGCTGGGCGTATGACTCTCGCGCTGAGCAGTGTGCCCCAGCGATCCGGCGGTTCAGGGACGAGCCGCTCGAGGTATTCCCGGTTTTCGCCGGCGAGCTGCTCATAGTCATGCACCAACCCGGCGGCCCGGCCCGAGGTCTTGTCAAGAGGTGTGTAAATTCCATCAGGCGGCAACCCTCCTGTGACCTCTTGTAACCCTGATCCCGTCGACGTACTTTGCTCCTTCAGCCACCTCGGCAACAAGCTCCGGCGCT